>Ga0209296_1001112_pt1 | contig 21533 bp, 42 predicted proteins | sample S_130206_EF_Meta_FD_187319 | JGI IMG/M metagenome (GOLD analysis project Ga0209296, IMG submission 187319) | Freshwater microbial communities from Lake Simoncouche, Canada to study carbon cycling - S_130206_EF_MetaG (SPAdes) (version 2) | ecosystem: Environmental > Aquatic > Freshwater > Lake ...
CTTGTTAACTTATTTAGATGGTGTATTCAATGGTATTCTTAATTCACCATCTTTGTACTCATCTCTTCTTCTTAAACCTAATTGCTCATCAGCAAACGTTCTTACAGCTTGTTGATAAGATTGCTCATAAACTTGTATCATATCTGCAGGACCTTTCAAGTATTTATATGTTTCAGTTAAGCAACAATATAATAAAGCATCCTGTGCGTACGTAGAAATATAACTTGTACTAGTAGTGCTTGATGTAATTGTAGCAGGTTGCTGTAAATATGCAATATTTATTGCATAAGATGTGTTTGGAACAGGAGCCACGAACCAAGTTGTAGCATTAAAATTGGCCCAATACTTAGGTTCTCCTCTTAAAGTAGTTGAAGTTGGGTTATCTAAATATTCTGCTAAAAAAGAACTATCTTTTTGTAAAAGATTAGAAATATTACCACTAGAATCTATCATTTCTACATATCTAATATTTCTAAGACCTGATGGTACAGAAATTGTAGAAGAGCCTGCAACTGTTACTGCTGAAGCATAAAGTTTAAATGCATCAATAGCTGTTTCTCTGTACATTCTATTTTCTGCATTTTGTACAATAACAGAAACCGTTGAATCTGATAATCCATTATCAGATAGTTCTGAATAATTTCTAATTTGATCTCTTAGTTCTCCGTAATTCATATTTATATTGTCTGTGCTGTTACATACCCTCCGCCTATAACTGCATTCATTGTAGCAGTTTGTGAATAGGCATTAAAAGTATAGTTATTTACATTAACTACAGTAATATTATATCCTGTGGAAGTTGCAAGTACTGCTGTAGTAAATCCTGTAGAACTATTAAAATTATTTAAAGCATTAACATTAGAAAATACAACAGTATTACCTGTTCTTCTTCCATGATTAGCTTCACTAACTACAATTGTAGAGCTTCCTGTAGTTATAGTAAATGGATTTTCAGCAAGTTCCACGGCTGAAGGACCAATAGATACATTACCACCACCAAAAAATCCTGTAGCAGTTGCAACACTTGGTAAATTAATACTATATGTATCTGAACTAACAGAAGTTAATGTATAACCAATTGTAGTTGTTAAAGTTGCAATAGAATATCCATTTCCAGCTAATGTTCCTCTTATAATAATTTTATTTCCGATTTTATTTCCATGACCTGGATCATTTATTAACATAGTTGAACTTCCTGAAGCTGTATAAAAAGGATTGTAAGCTAATTGAACTATAACTGCTGGTTCAACTCTATCCGGTCTTGCATTTTGTAAACCTTGAGGATCATTTCCTGGAACTTTAGGTTCTAATTGAGGATGTTTGGGTTCATATTCTGAAATATGTACAAAAGAACCATTCCATTCTGTAACCATCTCAGCATATGGAAACCTTTGGCCAGATCTATCAGATACTGCCCATGATTTTTTACCTGTTGCGTAACTAGTCATTATAAACCATCTCCAAAATATGATTTAGGTGAAATAAATAATGAAGTTCTTTGTCCATCTTCAGTTAGAGCTCTTTGTAATTCATCCTCATAAAACATTCTTAACTGTTCAGTTCTATCTGGTCTGTGTTTTATAGATAAATAATAAGCTAAACCAGAAGTTAGAGCTGGTAAAAATCTAAAAACTACATCTGGAGTGTTTGTATAAGTTCCAGCATCTTCAATTTTTGCTAAATAATAAAATAAAACTTCATAGTCAGTAGGGTTAGCAGCATTAGAATAGTTAGAACCTGGTGTTTGATATAAAAATATGCTTGGGCTATATGTTCTTTGAACATAATATTGAGATGGAGTACCTTGTGACAGCTTATTTGGTAATGCAGCATAAGCAGATCTATCAATTTTAGATAAAGAAATATCTACAGGAGATGCTGGAACAGTATTATTTCTAACATAAGCCTCTAAAACATCATTTATATCATTTGGAAAATTTGTAGGGTCACTTGTATAATTATACTGAGCCTGTCCTAATACTAACGGAACAGTGGCAAGCTTAACTTTCCATAAATGAACACCTCTATTATCCCACTCTGATAATAAAAGATTTAAAGATCTTCTTGCTGATCTTAATTGATATCCACTTCTAGTACCATCAAGACCAATTCTTTCATAAGCTTCTTGAAAAAGCTCATCTAGATCCAGATTGAATGAAGTAGTTCCGGATGTAGTCATGATATTACTACTTATCTATAAATAACGTAGCAGATAATGCAGATGAATTTCCTGTTATACCAACACCATCAACACAACCTACAGAATTATTTGAACCATATAAAATTCCATCTTCTGGAATAACAATAGTTTGATTCTGGTTAGCTGCAAGATAAACTTGAAAGTATACCTGTGTGTTAGTTGAAGTGCTAACAGTTGTAGCATTTGCTAAACCATTAACAGTTAAAGTTCCTGAACTTCCAGTTGACTGGATAATCATTCCTCTTAAACGTGTTCTTCCAGTAAATGCAACAGCATTCGTACTATTAGATGCTATGTATATCGGTTTGACATCACCTTTAAATGACATAAAAAATCTCCTTGTATTTTATAGGGACCCCGGAGAGCCCCTACAAAAGAATTTTAATTAACTAGTGCTCTCTTCACCAGGTTTACCCGTACCGTCATTAAATGTATATGTGAATATACCTGAAACGTTACCTGTACCTGCTGTAGATCCAACACTTGCTACAACTGTAGAATTAGCTGTAAGTCCTGCTGCAACAACTAAAGTTCCTGTAAGTGCATTAACACCTTTTGCTCCAGAAACTAAATTCTGTGCAAATCCAGTTGAGTTAGCTGCTGTTCCTAAATTAATAGTTGTAGTAGCTCCACCAGCTGAAGTTGACAATACCGCAAAATTAAGTGGTATAGCTCCTTGTGGTAATACAAATGGAGCGCTAGCATTTACTGTTGCTCCAACTGATACTGCAGTTGCTGTTGCTGTTGATGATAAGAAAGTAATAAGTGTAGATGCAATTAAAACTCCTGGATCAACTCCAGAACTTTTATCTTGTCCACCATATGTTCTTACATATCCTTGAAACGTGCTTTTATTTGCCATGTGTTTATCCTCCTATTAATCCAATGTAGTCATTAGGCATGTCGACTATAGGCGTCTACATCAGATGTTAATCTATAGTGAGTAAAATATATATTAATTTATTAAATAGTGCAAGAGATCCCTGCATCAAAAATGATGTTTTTTACTGTGTATTTGTAACTAGTCTTTAACTAGCTACTGAAAAATCAGGAGCAGCTATCTCAATTTTAATCTGCCTATAAGCAATTTCTTGCTCAGCAGATTTAATTTGATTAATGATACTACGAATTTCTTCGTCTATCTTAACCATATCCAGAGAGTATCTACCCTCTTGGATGTGAGCCTGTTCCCAATCAAGTTCTAGAAGCTTCTTCTTTTTGTAAAGAGCTTGAACGTGATCCATCTACAACCTCCTCATAGGTTATCCAGCATTTAGACTTACTATAAGCCCTATCGCTGTCTTTAAATAATACCCCATTTTGTCCTATTTTGTCAAGGATTGCGTTCTCTATACTTTCTGCTTTATCCTCTGCTTCAATATTAAAATCAGCTACATGTCCATAAGCTCTAATTTTAACATTAAATAATTTTGTCATAATTATATCTTTCTAACATATTAATGGGGTGGAATAAACCACCCCATTAAAAAAATGCTTTAATTAAGCACCCTGAGAACCATAAATACCTCTAGGGTCAGACCAGCCGAAGCTGTATCTTTCTCTAGCTTTGTATCTTACGTTACCAGTGTCGAAATCACCTTCCATCGATGTTCTGATAGGAGATCTTTCGAAGTACTTCATTCCATTTGGTACATCTGTCTTGATGAAAAACGCATCAGAGTCAGTTAGGAAGTGGTTAACCACATAACCTTGTGGCAACATTCCCATGTTTCTGATTGCATTGATATCATTGTCAGTTGTTCCAACTCTACCTTGAGATTTCATTAATCTCTCAGCTGTAAATTGACCTTGAACAGGAACGATTAATTTCACCCCTTGTCCAGCAATTTTTAAACCACGTTCATCAGTGAAGTTCGCAATATCAATTAGCGACTGCTCTAATGAAGTTTCGTTTAAGTCAGCTTGTGTAGACAACGTGTTCTGGAAAGTTCCAGCAAGCGTTGTGTGAGTTGTTGAGAATAATGGAGATCCGTCACCACCTGGGTAAGATGTGCTGAATCCATTATTTAGAACGTTAGCAGCTGTAATCTGCTTAGTATTCGCCATAGATCTAGCTAATGCTTTTGTATATCTAGACGCTAGTCTGTCATACAAGTTGTCCTCAATCGCTTCTTCAGTGATTGCGAACGCAAGAGCTATAGTATTGTGCGTATATCTAGCAGTGAAAGTTTCTTGAGCTTGGTCATAAGACACTCCAGATCCTTCAGCTTTAATAGCAGCATTACCGAAACCAGACAACATTACTTCTTCTTCGAATGCTCTCTCAGAAGTTTCTTTGTCAAAGATTTCCTCATGTTCCATTTCATAACGTTTATATTCAAGTCCAAACAGAGCGTTTAAACCTGGTTCTAGTTCTTTAACTAGTTGTGATCGTGATATAGCCATAGTTTATATACTCCTTACATTATTGATTGACCTGATTTGATCTTCACAACGAAGTCTTCACTAGCAACAGCCACTTCATTACCGATAAAAGTAGAAGGGGATAGTACTAATAATTGTCCGCTTGTAGATGAAGCTAGATCTAATAAATCTCCAGAAACTCCATTAACTGAACTTCCTGCAGCATATAATATATCAAAGCTTACACCAACAGCACTTACTCCAAGAGCAGTTCCTGTTGATTTAACCAAGTATAGTTGATTTGGATCGTCTATTACATACGCCTGAATATTGCCTTGAGCAACATCAGTTTGTGTGTAGTAGTTTTGCCAAGTAGGTTTGTTTCTGTTATTAGGATTTACTTCGATTAAACAACCGTTGAATACTCCTAATACGCTACCAGTAGCAGACGAAGTTACCGGAACAACAGTTCCAGTAGCTGTAAGAGCCACTAAGTCACCTTGATAAATCGCTGTTGATTGATTATCAAGAATGAAAAATTGGTCTTGTCCACCGCTAGTATAACCACCACCTACTTTGCCCAATGGTCTAAGACCAAAGGCTTTAGTTGTGTTTGCCATATTTTACTCCTTAAGTTTATATTTAAAACCTTGTTGGTTTAGGAATTGCTAAATAATTAGCTTTTCTTTGTACCACCAAAAGTTACACGAGTCTGCCTCTCTTTACTGATCGGCATACTTGGATGCTGTTCCCTTAGAGGATCGTTAGCTACTGCTTCTTCTCGATCTCGAGTCATTCTTGCGAAGTACTCTTCTCTTGATTTAGCGATCTCCTCAGGTACCCTAGCCAGCAATAGGCCGCCAACTCCAATCACTCCTGCGTATTTTCCGTCTTTGACAACTGGATAATTAGCTTCTGGATATTCATCAGATCTAACTAATTCATATCCTGATCTTAATCTGCCTGTGATATTTTTAGTATCATCAAAGCCTAAAGATTCAGCTCTTATCCATCTATGTCTATAGCCGTCTGGCGCAGGCGGTGCATCTAGAGATGATGGTGGAGTCCAAACTTGTGGTCTATTTGTTTTAGACCTAGTTTCGCTCGCACGGGAAGTCTTAATTGTATTTTTTTCGTTTACCATATGCCTATACCTCCTTCGTGGTTAAATGTTTCGCATATTCTTCAAGTGGCACACCTAATTTTTTAGCAATTGCTACCTGTGACGATGTGAGCTTCACAGTTTTGCGACCAGATGTTCTACCAGAACTACGGCTAGCCGAAGCTACCGTTTGTGCAGGTCTAACATTTTCAGTCGTTTGTGATGCAGTTGTAGCAAATTTGTGCGGAAATTCAAGTCTTATTCTTTTATCAATTTCTGCATAATATTCGTCACTTTGTGCATCATAACCTTCTTCTTCAACTAGCTTTTTATGTAAGCTAAATGCAGTAAAAGTCATTGGTTCATCTTTACCAAACCAAGTATTTTTAGAAGCCCAATCTTGAGCTTTAGGATCTGGATTGATAGTTTGTTCTTGTTGATAAGTAGGCTGTTCTCTATATTCTTGAACAGGTTTAGCATTATCAACTTTAACCTCTAAAGCTTGTTTAGATTTGATTTCAGCAAGTCTTGCTTCTTCATATCCTAATTTAGCAATTTCAGTTTGAGCAGCTATTTCTGCTTTTAAATCACCATCAGATCTAGCTTGAGCTAATTTACCTGCTGCAGCTTCTAATGAAGATTTAATTCTATTTTCCATTTCATATACATAACCTGTATCTAATCTGTTTAGACGTCCTGAAAGGGATTCTTTTTCAGCATGAATTTTACGTGCATACTCAATAGCAGCTTCACGCTGTCTTTCAGCCTCACGCATCTTCTTAGTTAATTTTGCTATTCTTTTTTGAACACCTTCACTGTAATCGTCTAATTCTTTCTTTTGGTCATTTGCCGGAACTTTTTCTTCTGTTCCTTGGTCCTTGATTTCTGTTTCTTTCTTAGTCTCAACTGCAGGCTGCTCATTAGATTTTTCAGCTGTGTCAGTGGACTTAGTGTCGTTTGCACTAGTTTCATATTCCTTCTCTTGTTCAGGTTGCTTCGTTTGTAATTCAATCTCGGCACCTGGACCTGAAGTATCTATGTCAACCATTGGATCGACTTTTTTCTTTTTGTCTTCTATTGGCATAGTTTCTCCTATGTTTATATATGATGAAGAACGTCTTCAGGATTTTTAATTGTTCCTAAAACTTCGTCATCGTTTAAAAGACGGACTTCGCCGCCTTCTATTGGTAGTCTTGATCCCGCATAACGGGCAAAGATCACCCAATCCTTTTCCTTGCACCACGGACCTGTTGGATAGCGTTCTTTATCGTGATACGCTAATGGTCCCATCTTTATGACATAACCGCAATTAGTTGCGATTCTTAATTTGTCTAAAGATTCTTGTGCTATTAAAATTCCACCTTTAGTTTTATCTTTTGGTGTAAATGGTAATACTAAAATTCTCCAACCCGTAGGGTTTGGTAGACTGTCAATAAGAGACTCAGATATATTATCTGCTCTTACTGTTTTTTCATTTTCTTCTTTATATTTTTCTTCTAGACCTAATACTGTTTTAGGTATTTCAGTCGAGTTTGATAACGTTTCCTTCATCTTGTCTTAGCTCCTTTTTGTTTAGCAGGTTAGAGATCTCCTGTAAGATATATTCGTATGTACGAATTTGGCCTAAGATATACTTGTAATCTTCCATATTGTCAACGCTACCAGAAGTAGCAATGGTAGTTAAATTACTTAGCTGATCTTTCATAAATCGTTGTAATTTACTTGCTATATCAACATCTTCCATATTTTTCCTTTCAGTTATTGGTTATATTAACAATTCCACTTACGTAGAGATTTATTAATTCTTGAATTAGGGTCTCTTGCAGTTTTAGCTGAAGTCAATTTAGATTTCATCCCTTTCATTCTGGAACAGAATGATTTTCTTCTATTAGCTGATTTAGATCCTGGTTTTAATTTTGAAGGCTTTGTTGTAACAGCCATTGATAATTTTGATCCTGGATTTGCTCTCCTATAAGATGCTATACCTTTTCTATTTAATCCACCTGACTCAGATTTACCTTCTTTACGTTGCCAAGCAGGAGTTCCACCGTCAGCAGCTTTAAATTTTTCTTTATCAGAAATAATTTTAGCTTTTCCACAACCTCTATTTTGAATTCCAAGTCCGGACATTATTTTTTCTTTTTAGGAAAACCAGCTTTCATATTAGCATATGCTTTAGCTGATATGGTTGATTTAGATTTTGGACGACTAATTCCTAATCTTTTTCTACGATTAATATTTGCCCAAAGTCCTGGTTTAGCAGAACCACCTTTTTTAAAAACACCTCTTCCTTTTAAAACATCTGCTCTAGTAACTTTTCCATCACCTGTTAAATCTGGAAATGATCCATCTTTTAAACCGGGTCTAGCAATACCTGAACCTCTTAATTGTTTACCTATTCCAGCCATATTAATAATTTTTAGTTATTTTATAACGCATTACTTTACCTTGACCTCTACCAACTAATCCACCTTTAGCTTTTTTCTCCTTCTTAAAAATATCATCATAATTTTTTCTATATTTTTCTGAAGGTGATATATCATCATCTATTATTCCTGGAACCGGATCTGGTATATCAATTATAGTATCTGGAGATTGACCACGACTAGCACCTCTTGTAGTCTTATCCATTTCCTTTTTAACTTGTCCAAGTTGTCTAAACAAATCAGATTTTTCTTTTCCTGTTATATCTCTATCTTTAGTAGATCTATAAAGTTCTTTAAAAGCTGTTGTCCAAGTATTATCTTTAGGCATTAAAGTATTTTAGTTAATTTTTGTCTTATAACTCTTCCTTGTCCCTTACCTGCTATTCCACCTTTTTTTAAAAATTTAGGTGACTTAGATGGTTTAAAAGAACTACCAACAACTGGTTTAGTCAATTCTTCAGAAACTAGCGCTTGAGGTAGACTTATAAGTCTAGGCGCTCCTTTCTTACCAGAATATGATCTAAACATTTTTGGCATTTTAAAAAGAATTATTTTTTCTTTTTAGCTCTGCCGCCTTTTTTCATATACTCAGCAGTTTCTTCTTCAGCATATTTTTCTGGAGATTTTTTTCCAGATTTAATAGCTTTAGCTTGTTTAGCTAAACTTTTTAATTCTTCACCTTTGTGCTTTTCAGCTTTTTCTTTTTTTACAAAAGATTTAGGAGAAGTTTTTCCAGATTTAACTTCTTTAGCTTCTGCTAATTCTTCAGTATAAGATTCTTTTCCACCAAAAGCTTTTCCGCCTTTAGCTAATGCAGCTCCCATTCCTCTAAGAGCAATTCCGCCGCCTCTAAGTGCTGCACCTAATCCTCTAAGAGCAATTCCGCCGCCTCTGAATGCTGGTCTTGGTCTTTGTTTGTAATCGTTTCTCATTTTAACTCCTTATCCGTTTTCTTGTTCTTTGTTCGCTACGGGTCTGTTAGCCATTGTTCTAGCAACTGACTCAGCTGAGCGCCCAACCACATACCCTCCGAGTCCAACATTTAATAATGTCCAAACATCGCCAGGTAATTCAAAGGAGATAACTGCTCCTGTGAATACTTTTATAACAGGTCCTATAACATAATTCCAGACCAAGATAAAGATTAAAACATACATTAAAAGAGGTCTCCAACTTGATGCAAACCAGCCTGCTTTAGCTTCTGCTTCGACTATTTTAGCTGCTGCTGTTAATTCAGCTGTATGAGATTGTAATAATTGTGTTTGTAAATCAGCTTTTAATTTAGCTTGAAGGTCTTTATCAGGAACTGCTTTTTCAATTGTATTAAAAAGAATTTTTGCAAGAGGAGCTACAGCATTTAGTACTGGTAGCATATTAGAACCACTTAGCTATTTTTCTTTTATCTGACATCATTCTTCTCTGACCTTTAACTGGTTGATATTGTGTTTCTTGAGCTGAAGAAACTTCAACGTCAATTCCACCTTTTTTATAACCATCAGAGTTTAAAAATTTATTATAATCGCCTACTTGTGTTCCGTAAGAAGATGATGAATCTTGATTTCCTTTAACTGCTCCACCTTGTGCGTATCCTTTTTTTGACATACCTGCCTCCGATAATGCGATTGCTATCGCTTGTTTAGGGTTCTTAACTATTTTACTTGATTTACCGCTGTGTAATTTTCCAGCTTTAAATTCATGCATTACTGTTTTAACTTTTTTTTGTTTTTTGTCCATAACTAAATATAACCCATTTTCATTAGTTTGTATATATCTACTATTCCACCATTATAATAACCAATTAGACCGCCATCTTTTTCTCCGCCACCGCCGTCTCCTCCTCCACCGCCGTCACCTCCACCGCCGTCACCATCTCCACCAGAGTCACCTGAATCTCCAGAATCTCCAGAATCACCAGAATCACCAGAATCTCCATCATCACCAGAATCTCCATCGTCTCCAGATTCTCCATCATCGCCGGTATCTCCAACATCTCCAACATCTCCAACATCTACATCTCCAACAGGTCCAATACCTTCTGGGGCATCTACTCCAGTGTCTTCTGCTTCAGCTTCTTGTCCTATTCCCATCATGTTTGCAATCGTTGCCATTATTCCTGGAATAGAAGTATTTGTAATAGCATTACCAATTACTCCTAATGCAGTATTAACCATTGATGTTGGTGATATAGAAGTTATTCCAGAAACAGCATTTGAAATACTTGTACCAATATTAGAAAGAGATTGACCGGTTGCATTTGGATTAGAAGATACTCCTGTTGTATCTCCACCTCCAGTGATATCAACTCCCGGAGTGTTAATAAATGGATTAGTTACACCTTGGCCGAATGAATCTGCGTTCCCAAATTTTGATCTATATAAATCGTAAATGTAATTTGCATTATTAGGATCATAAACTCCATAAGGATTATAAGCCATTTCACTGTACCTTTTTATTTATATTTGTTTGTTGTTGTTTAACTAAGGATGTTGCAGCTCTAAGTTCTGCTAGGTCTTCATTCTGTTCTAATTTTTCTTGTGTGTTCATTTGATTCATCATAGCTCTCATCTTATCTAGATTTAATCTATCTTGAGCTTCTTTAGATTTTCTCTCATTGTTTTGAGCTTGTAAATCTAATTCACGGGCTTTTAATTTAGCAAGAGGATCATTATCAAATTGAGAAGATATCTTTTTTTCTTCCTTCATAAACTCATCCATCATCTCAGCAATAAGAATTGCTTTTCTAGATTCAACTTGCATTTGTAATTGTTGAACTTGAGCTTGTACTTGTGGGTTTTGAATCATTTGTGGGTTTTGACTCATTGCTTGTAATTGTTGTAACTGTTGTGAATATTCTAATTCAACTTGTTCCATAGCCATTAAAGAAATATGTTCTAAAATATTTTTCTGTAATGCACCAACAATCATAGGATTGTTTCTTGCAAAGTTAGTTTCCATAAAATTTAAATGAGCAGTCATATGAGCTCTATGATCTTGACCTCTATATGCTTGGAATGGTTGAGCAGCTAAAGCATCTATATGTTCTTGTGCTGGATCTTTTGGCATTGGCTTAGGAGGTACATTTAAAATTCTATCAATGTCTCTTACACCTAAGGCTTCATACATCTTTCTGTATGTTTCATATAAGTTATGAATCTGAGGATTAGATTGAGCTAATTGTAATTGAGTTTGGGCTAAACTAATCCTCTGAGTTTGTGAAAATATATTTGGATCTGCAACTGGAATAACATCTACTTTATCATCAAAGTCTGCTTGTTTAATCATTCTTTGTCCACCAACAACATCGTACGGATATTCTGGTGGTAAGTATAAACTAAATATTCTGGATAATAATTTAAACTCGTGTTTCAGTGATGCATATAATCTTTTATGAATAGCTGACATTGTTCTGCTTCCTCTTTCAAGTAAAGCAACTGTAGTTCCAACAGCAGCTTGTTGATTACCATCACCTATTTGTATATCAGCAATCGATGCAAATCTTTGTCCAGCTTGAACAACAATACCCATTAATTGTAATAATGTTTGTGATGGTTCTTTAAATGGAAGCATCATGAATGCATCTTTTATATTTCCGCCTGGTGAATCTACATCTCTAAATTCTCCTGGTTGAATAGGTTGTGCATCATCTCTAACTCTAATACCTCTTTGTTTAAATCCTGCTGGTAAATTAGATAAAGTTCCTGCATCTAATAATTGTCTAAGTGCAGCGGTAGCAGTTCTTGATAAACCACCAATCATATGAATTAAACCAAATCCATAGAACCCTAACCCTGGTAAAAATTTAAAGTGTACAAAGTATTGTATCTTTTGTTTCTTTGCATCCCCTGCATTATAATTTCTACGAATAGATAAAATCTGACGAGAATTTTCTTCAAGAGTTACAATGTATGGAAGTTTAATTCCTGTGGGCTCACCATTTTGACCTCTATCTTCAAAACCTTCTAAATCAATATTAACATGACATTCAATTAAAGTATAAATATCTTCATCTTGACCTCTTCTCATTCCTTCTAATTGTTTTTCTTTTCTTTGTAGTTGGTCTTCAGGAAGATCTCCAGGCTCACCAATATCTACATCTTTATAAAATCCAGATACTTGTTGTTTACGTAATTCATTTTCTGAAATTTTAATTACATGCATAATAGCTTCTGCATCATCTAATGATGTAGCATTGTAAGGAACTACTAAATCTTCTGCTGGTACAAATTTAGAAACTGCTCTTCCAAGTAATGAATCATAATAAACTTTTTTAAATGTAGATCCTGATAAAGGTAAATAAAATAACATTTGATCAAACTCAGGTTCATACTCTTGCATGACATCCATAATTTGATAGTTCATGAAATCTTTAACACGATTAGATTGATCTTCTTTTTCTCTTGTAACAACACCAACTACCTGAGTTCTAACAGGTCCTTCTGCTGGTAATAATTCTTTATAAGCTAGAGCTTGAAACTGAGTTACTGCTTCTGCAAGAACTGGATGTGTTGCACCCGAAGCTCCTCTAAATGGTTGAGTTCTACGCTCATACTTAAATCCTAAAAGATCTAAACCATCGGTATAAGTTTTTTCCCAATCTTGTCTTGATGCTTTATATTGTGAATAGTTTTCATATAGCTCTTCACCTAATGGATCTAATACATCGTCAGGTAATAATATAGCTAAGTTGTCAAAATGATTTTCTGAATCAGCTTGGTTAAATGCACCTGGTTCAAAATTAATTTCAACTCCACCATCTTCTGTTTCAGTAATTTCTGTATTCTCAGGGCTTGGTATATTAGGAGTTTCTAAACTCTGTTCTACGGTTTCTTGATTACCTGGAACCTCTATTGTATTCCTAACTTCGTTTGGAAGTGCTTTGTCTATTGTTGCCATTTAAATTCCTTGAGTTTATTAACTTAACCTTTTTATCGGGAATATTCAACCCTTGTGGATTGGGCCCTCTTAAAGGTGCTATAGTTCTTGTTAATTTTTTCATTAATAATAAATCTTATTATCGTCTAAAGATGACGGCTCATCTATATAGTCTTCTGGATGTGAAATCAAGCCACCTTGTCTAAACCTCATAATAGCTTGGGTAGTAGAATCTACAAGGTCATCATGATCTCCAAAAGGGAAAGCTGCACATTCCTCAATAACCTCTTGTGCAAATTGTTTATTTTTTGGAGCCCATATCATTCCAGATTCAAATAGAGGTGCAACCGCATTTACTCTTGCATGTTTATCATTACCTTTAGAAGGTGAAAAATTTACAACAGGTATTCCCATTTGTCTAAGTTCATATGTTAATGGAAGTCCTGATGCTTTAGATTCAACTAATACTGTATCTGGATTCCAATAGGTATATTGTTCGTGGGCCAGGCGCCTTAGATCAGGAAACTCTAATCGTTCTTTTCTTGCATCTAATAAAATTAAATTTTGTGGTGAATCTTCATCCATTCTAAATACACCCCAAGTAGTAATTGCAGAAAAGTCCGCAGTTTCTTTTTTCATAAATGCCGTGTCATAAGATTGAATAATATGCTCAAGGGGTGGGATGTACTCTTCAGTCCAATCTCGCCACCATTCTCTTTTGATCAAGGATCCTTCTTCTGCAGTTGGATCTTGCATATATTGAGCATTCCATTTTGAAATACCTGCTGAAGCTTTGACCGCTAGCAAGTCTTCTAATTTCCAATATTCAGGCCATACAGGTTTTCCACTTGGAAGTATTGCAGGAAATTCTACAACCTCCCATTGATCTGCTTTTTCTTCTGCTGCTTGGGCCTTGATTAATTGTGCTGTTAAATCTTTTGTTGACCATCTAGTCATGACTAAAACGATACGTCCACCAGGCTGCAAACGCTGACGAGGTCCTGAAGTATACCACTCGTATGCTTTATCAAATGCCGTTTGTGAATATGCATCTTGTTCTGAATGTGGATCATCGATGATGAGCAAATCAGCACCCCTACCGGTTACCGCACCCTGGACCCCGACAGCAAAGTATTCACCGCCTTCGTTTGTTTCCCAACGACCAGCAGCTTTTGAATCTTCTTGTAGTCTTGTATTAAATACTTCTCTGTATTCTGCAGAATCAATTAAATTCTTTGTCTTACGTCCAAATCTTACAGCTAGTTCTGCAGTGTGAGTTGCTTGAATAATTTTTAATTTAGGATTATTTCCTATCATCCAAGCAGGTAGAAAGTAAGAAGCAAATTCAGATTTAGTATGCCTAGGTGGCATGTTGATTATGAGTCTCTTTAATTCTCCAGTTTTTAATCTATTAAATTTATCTGAAATTGTTTTATGATGGGACCCCTCTATAAAATCTGGCCAAATATGTTTTACAAATGTTAAGAAATCAGAACGAATAGATTTATCTTTTGTTTTTTTAATCTTAGCTAAAAAATCTAATTTTAATTGCTTTCTAATTTTTGGATCAGCAATATTGTTTACATTCTTTATTTTTTTAATATCAAGCATAATATTTAATTATGGTACCTTAAAAAGTTTATACCCTACCCGGGTGTATAAATCCAGCGTTAAAGGGGTATAGTCTGGGACCCCTTTTTTGTTTTACCCTCTCCCCCCATCTTAGATTTAAACTAATTTGAAACCTGTTTGGTTTTTTTATTTTCTGGGTGGGCCCCGCCCACATGTGTGTGTGCGCTGTGATATATTTGTCACGCTATTAGTAGTGGTGCGACATAGTGTCGCACCATACTTGTATTATACTTACTTACTTGCTATCTGTGTAAAGGACTTTGGAACACGGACTTCAATCTGTGCTTGACTAAACACCTGCTCTAAGTTTTTCCACACGTCCTCTATTGATAAGCCAGAATATAAAATGTTCTTAGCGTCCTCAACACCGTTCTGAAGATACTTGAACATTCTACCCTTTTCAGAGTTTTTATATTTCTCTTCAAGTTCTTGTCTACATGCTTTTCTAAGATTACTCATGGCCTCATCTACATTGTCAGTTCTAGTAGATATTGACCAGTCTCTAATATCTGACCACTGACTAATTTTTTCAGATAAAGCACTTCTCTTTTTAAAGGCAAGTGTAGATAGTTCTTGTTCTTTATTGTCTTTATTACGCTTGAAGTCCTCAAAGTCCTTTTCAGCTTGTTCAGCTTCTTTAATTAGCTTCTCAAGTTTCAAAGTAGATACGAACTTATTAAAGTCCTTTTCTAGTTGTTTCTCTACTTCAAGTTCGCACTGTGAACGTATAGTACTTTGCTTTTCTTGGAACTTGTTATTTATAAGTCGATCTAAATATTCAAGTTCTTGTTTTCTGATTGGTCTCATGTTTTTTCCTTTCGTTGTTGTTATGAGATTAATATATCCTACATAATCTTATATGTCAACTATTAAAATTAATTATTTTTAATTGTTTTTTATTAGGGTGGGCCCCGCCCACATGTGTGGGTGTGTACCTGCGACACTATGTCGCATGGGCCTTGAATCATGGATCATGTATCATGCATCTACCAACAACTAGGAAAGAAATAATGACACAGCAAGAAGTAATGGAGGCCCTAGATAAGGCGGGCATCGATTACGAATTCATAGAGGAGTTTGATGGCTCTATGCATATAATCGTAAAGTTTGAGGAGGATGCTAATGACTAAAAAAACGTACACCATTGTGGCCTACTACAAAGAAAAATTTACTTATACTGTAGAAGCTGCAACTGAGAAGGAAGCTAAGGAAATAGCTTTAGAGAACCAAGCTGACTGGGAGAGGATGGATGAATTTATCAACCATGAACCCCCTGTTATAGTCCAAGTAATGGAAGAATAATTTCTAACGGCGCCCGAACCAAGGGCGCCACAACTCCCAAAAAAATAAATATATACAGGTCGCAAGCAAGCAGGCAGCAAGCTTCAAATTTTTTTATTAGGGTGGGACCCGCCCACATGTGTGTGTGCCTGCGACAATTTGTCGCATTGACATAACCTCAGGTTGCATGGGCCTTGCATCATGGAACAGGCAACAGGGACCGATATTAGATGTTGACATAATAGGAGAATGTAGGATATAATTGAATCAATAAACAACAATGGAGAAAGAAACAATGACTAAACCAAAAAACAAACTAGAGGAGCTAGGTTTTAAGAAAGTTGAAACAAATGAACCCGGCTTTCATGTGTGGGAGATGACCCCATCTAGACTAAACAAACCAAAAGAAACTAAAAAAGAGGAGAAAAAAGCATGAGTCACTTTTATGGAAAGATATCTGAGTCTGCAAGAAAGACTCAACCTACGGCCAGAGCGCATCACTCTTTAAGAGTCGAGGCCCAGAGCTGGCAGGGTAAGATAGTCACTAGACTTAGAAGAGAAAAGGACGGGGACTATTTTGATGTATGGAGAGAACCGCATCAGGGCAGCGGGGGTGAATGCCTTCTGTTGGTACAGGGCAGAATAGATCTTAAAGATAAATTCCCGAAGGAGAATGCAGCATGAATATCAAAATAGGTGATAAAATAAAGGTCATAGACCAGGATATTTCTGGTTATGTTGTAGACATGTATGACAGCAAAATTGTTATTGAAGACGATTGCGCTGAAACAGAAGACAACACTTTAGAGTTTAAATTATCAGAAATAGAAAAAGCTTCCTAACGTTGTAACTAGCCCCCGTCCTGGGGGCTAGAGAATCTAATAAAAAATTAAAAATTAAGCTGCGCAGGCAGGCACAGGCGGCAAGCAGGCAGGCTCTATAATATAGATTTTTTTAAGGGTGGGCCCCGCCCGCATGTGTGGGTGGGCCCCGCCCACAAGTGTGTAGTGAGGTGCGACACTATGTCACATTGACAAGATATTCCTGGACCATGGGCCATGATTCAGCAAGCGGGGCACACGGCTCATGCTCATGAAGTTTCATGATGCTTGATCCCTCATAAAGTTTTATGGCACAAGGACCGAGGGCCTTTTGCAAGATAAAACTATTCTTTGGGTGACGTACATGGAAGGCAATTTGATGCGGACTGAAGGTCATAAAATTACGTTTACTTACTTTAAGTTCAATGGTGAAAAACTTTTGATTTTTGTTGTAACACAATAGATCCGGAACGCCAGCTGAAGCCCAAGATTCAAGCCTTGTGAAAGAAATTCCTGTAATATTTTTCTTAACTTCTAACCAAAATTTTGATTCTGATTTCATTCAATCATTGACGTATGTTATACGATCTGACTGGACCTTATTACTTTAGACATTTTGTGTTTTTCTTTTTCAGTTTTCAATACAATACGATGAGTTTCTGTTGGACCAATAATCATATTTTCCATTAATCTTATCTCAACAATGTCATGTAAATCGCCATTAGGCATTTGAACTTGAATACGTGCATTAGCACCAACTTCAGAGTTTTTTACAAACTTCTCTAAGATACCGAGTAAATTCTTTCCGTTTAGCATAATATTTAGACCAGCCAATCATGGAGATAATTGACTGGTACAACAACAAAAGGGTGGAGATCAGTATCCTGGACTGCTAAAAGCGAATCCTGTCGTAAGCCATCTCCAAGTTGACTTTTACTTAAAGTTACGTTAACTGTCAACCCATGTCGCATAAGAAGTTAACAGAAATGCAGATAAAGTTTGCTAATGAGTTAGTTAGTAATGAAGGTAGAAAGACCGCAACTGACTGTGCAAAAGCTGCTGGCTATGTAGAAGATAGAGCTGCCATTACTGCATCTGAATTACAAAATCCAAAATTATTTCCATTGGTAGTTCAATACATAGGACAACTAAGAGCAGAGAATCAAAAGAAATATGACGTTACATTTGAAAGCCATATTGCTGAGCTCGGTAAAATTAGAAATCAATCATTAGAAAATAAAGCCTGGAGTGCTGCTGTCAATGCAGAAGTTGCTAGAGGTAAGGCTGCTGGTTTATATGTAGAACAAAAGATTATTAGAACCGGTAAGTTAGAAGATATGTCTGAGGAAGAATTAGATAAAAGAATTGCAGAAGTATTAGATCAATACTCTCCTATCCTTGAGGGTGTTGAAGTTGAGGAATTAAAAGAAGAAGTCAAAGAACAACAAAAGAATCTAAGACTTGGTAATAAACAACAGCCCCCAAAGAAGGAAAAAATTATAGTAGACTATTCTTTGTCTTCGTCCTCATCTTCGTCAGACCAATCTTCTGGTCCATCTTCTGATGAATCACATTGACATTGATTGTCTTCTAGATCTTGAGCCTTATCTCTAAGGATATCAATATCTTCTTGAATTCTATCCATAATATCTTGAATAGATTCTGTTTTCTTTTTTTTAACCATTGATTTTCTCCATTTTTTTGATGTTATTTGCGGGAATTACAGTCCTATCTCCGAATGTAATTTCGCCCAGATTGTCTATCTCATAGCTTGAGAATATCCAAACATAATCTTTGTTCTTTTTGTAAATAAAACCTATTGAAATACAATAACTTACCAACATTCTGTCAAATTCTATGTCAGAAGCCCATCCAGAGTCGGAACATATATCTTCCCATTCAATTTTATACAGTTCATAAGGGAATTTTTTCATATAGAACTTATTTATACCCAAATACTAACTATTAAAACCAAAAAGGTGGCTGACTAGCCGACTATCAGTACGATTGTAGTGTTTTTTGTAGTGTTTTTTAGCAAGCATTTATGCGGATTGTAGTGTTTTTTTTTAGAAAACACTACAATGGAAATCTGAATAAGTCATTGTTTTATATGACTAATTTGACCATTGTAGTGATTGTAGTGTTTTTTTGCTCCTAAAAATTTTTTTCAAAAAAAATATTTTACCCTAGAAAAAAAGCTATACAAACACTACAATGACCTAAGTCATTGATTTATATATCTTTTCTTGCATTTCTCTGTAAATATGAAAACACTACAATTGGTGGGTTGGCCAGACCCCGAGTCTCCCCGGGTAGACGTTCCTGCGAGGGTGCTTATAATATCTGGCCGTGTTCCGTTGTTCTTGGTCCTTGAGTCTTGGTCCTTGATCCAGGCTACTTGTGCCTTGAACCAAGCTTATTGCAAGTTAGCAATACCTTCATCGACCCATTCTTCAAGTTGATCAGCCATATACATAATTTCAGCTTCTTCAACTACATCAGCTCGTTTTCTAGCCTGTTCGATAAAGATCTCTTTCATCTCACGTCCACTTAATAAAGCATCATAATCATTATAAGCTTTCGTATAAGTACCGGTTTTCCAATCATTCATTAAGTCTTCACATAACTTTTCAATGGTTATCATATTAGTTTACCTTTCTTAATTGTTTACGTCCCTTGATGTAATCATCAAGGTATTCCTCTTTAACTCCTAAAGTTAACAGATGAATTTTAGCTTCTTTATAGTTTTTCTTTTTTAAAGCTTTCTCAACATCAATAGTTAAAAGATCTTTAAAAGAAAATAAAAATTTATTATTTTTAATATCCTTATACAAAGAAAAATAATACAAAAGTTCTTTTCTAATTTCAGGATTTTTTATGTCTTTTAATATATTTATTTTTTTCTTAACTGCCATATAACATCCTTTATAGTTCTACTTTTTCTATATTTTTCATCAAACTTTTGTTTATCTTTCATATCCTTATATACACAATACCATAAAAATAATGCTGCAACAAGGAAGCCAATTGAAACACCAGACAATATAAATCTGTAAAGATCATTAAATAATTCAATCATATTGTCATCCATGTTTTATTTCCGGTAGTATCTTTCATAATAGATACCTTTTTAGTTTTATATTTTTTTCTTAAAAAGTTTTTAACAGTTTTAAGTTCATCCAACATATCTTCAATAGTCTTTACTTTTGTTTTAAACTTCATTGAACCAAAGATATCTTTTCCTCTAACTTTATAGATATAATGAGAAGTTTTAGGTGCTTTGTATGTATAACTAATCATGCGTGTCTCCCAAATTGTTTGTTCATAGGTATTACATTGTCCACGTATTCACTTTCAATATCCGCACACTCTAAATCATACGGATCATCTTTAGAGATACGACAAACAGTTCCAACATATTTAACTTTAGTATCAGGACTATCAATGTCAACAACCTCTGTTTCACATTCATCAAAACTTTCGTTAGTTAAATGTTTACCGATGTTTTCGTATTTTACTCCGCCTTTTTCTAAAAAAATATTAAAGGCTTCTTCCTCATCTTTAGCTTTAACATATTGTTCAACAGTCATTACATACTCTTGTTTAACAACGTAGATCTTTTTATCTTCATCTTCTGGTCTAAAGATAAATGGTGTATGTGTCATAATTTATTCCTTTCTGTATTTTCATCGTATTGTTTTTTCCAACGTGTTACTTTAGCTAAAATATCTCTCATAAGACTTGTTCCTTGAGCTTCCATTTCGCACTCGTAATCACCGTCATTATTAGTATTATCATAAATAAAAACTTTATCTATATTCTCAAGATGTTTTTCTAAAGCATCTTTCAAATTAATTTTTGAATTATGATACTCTGACCATTCTTTATCTGTTACTTTTTTAACCATGTTATTCCTTTCTATAAGTATTAATATATTATCCTATATATAAGTCAACCACATATTTAAAGAAATAAGTGTTTAAAAACAATGACTTATTTAGATTTATTATTGTAGTAAATATCTACTTTTTTTAAGAATTCATGTTGATAGTTAATAAATTCTTGTCCATCAACTTCAAACTTTTGAAATAAATTATCTTTTGTACACATAAGAATAACCCCCTGAGTTATTTTAGTTCCATACACATGATTGTGTGCCATAGCATAAGCTCCTAGTTGTAAGAAATAATCTGTTATCCATTCTTTTCTTTTAGGCTTGTTGCTTTGTTTGAAGTCAATTATACTTTCGGCCCCATTAAATACACCTGCTAAATCTGTAGCGCCTGCATACAGACCTGGATAGTGAACTGTAATTTCCGATCCCCAGATTTCATGTAAATCTTTTAAACCATTATCTATAATTTGTCTTGCCATGGTATGAGCATTCTGTCCAAGTTCAGTTAAATCTAAATGATGTTGCCCCAGGAGATAACCTTCTAATATTGTATGCATAGAAGTTCCACGTTCAGCTGCTTGGTCCTTGGTCCGTGTTGCTTCAGCCTCGCCTACTCGTGCCTTCCAAGCGGCTAATGCAGCACGCTTTTCTTCCGGCTGTGTCGCCTGGAGTATCGTTGTTACTGAAGGAAGCTTCTCAGCATTTACATCATAGTGACGTTCCCCTTCTAACACGGCTCTAGAACTTGCTGGATATATAAATCTTTTATTCCACTTCATTAATAATAAATCTCAAATGTTTTTTCATCTAACTTATTCATTTCAAAACGTTTCTTATGTTCTTCTTCTTTGTATGTTTTCTTTTCCTTTTCTTCTTTGTATTTTTCATACGCTTCTATTTTAGCAGGAACAGTAATAGCGGTCCCAGCCGTTACTTTAAA
>Ga0209296_1001113_pt1 | contig 21532 bp, 19 predicted proteins | sample S_130206_EF_Meta_FD_187319 | JGI IMG/M metagenome (GOLD analysis project Ga0209296, IMG submission 187319) | Freshwater microbial communities from Lake Simoncouche, Canada to study carbon cycling - S_130206_EF_MetaG (SPAdes) (version 2) | ecosystem: Environmental > Aquatic > Freshwater > Lake ...
CGGCGGGCGAGTGAGTCGTGGCAATGACCGCCGCGACAGCACCAATCCACTTGCATTTGTTGGTATCGCGTTGTTGATACTCGCACCGATCTTGGCCAAGATTATGCAGGCTGCTGTTAGTCGAAGGCGTGAAACGTTGGCCGATGTCTCGGCATGCAAAATGACTAGGTATCCGCCTGGCCTGATCTCGGCACTCGAGAAACTTCAGGCCGATAGCACTGTCACTCATTCAGCCAGCATGGCAACGGCGCATATGTGGATTGAACAGCCGATGTCTGGTGTGAATGACGCAGGTCGATTGGGTATGTGGCATAAACTTTTCAATACGCATCCCCCATTGGCAGAAAGAATTGCGCTGCTCAGAGAGATCTAACCATGAAAAATCGCTCGTTGGTATTTGGCTCAATCGTTGCAACATCGATGTTGGCGTTGGCGGCCTGCGGAGGATCATCTAGTTCGACGGAAAGCTCAGTGGTAGAAACCACCGTAGTCACAGAGACAACTATTCCCGAGATCGTTAATCCGTTGACGGGTTTGCCAAATACTGATCCGTCTACGTTGACTCGCCCTGCGATGGTTGTAAAAATCGACAACCACCCATCTGCTCGTCCACAGATGGGCATCAATCAAGCGGACATCATTTTCGAAGAGAACGTTGAAAAGTTGACACGACTTGCAGCGGTTTTCCAGAGCGAAGGCTCAGATCCTGTTGGCCCAATTCGTAGCGGACGCTTTCAAGACATCAACTTGTTGAGCTCGCTTATCAAGCCGTTGTTCGTCTGGAGCGGTGGCAACGAACAGGTTTCAGCCGCGATCAAAAAATCTGATCTTGTTGACTTGAGTTACACGGTGGCAAACAAGGACGGTGGCTTTGCTCGCGATAGCGATCGCTCGGCACCACATAACTTGATTGCAGAGACTACAAAGTTGTGGACATTGAGCCCAGTTGGTTCGATGGCGCCACCGGCACAGTTTTCGTATCGCACTGCAAGCGACGCAGCACCAGCAACTGCAAAGCCAACTGCGGGAGTAAAAGTTTCGATGGACGGTGTGAAAGTGCAATGGGACTGGGATGCAACTACCGGTGAATTTTTGCGACTACAAGACAACACGCCAGATGTGGATACTGCAGATGTGCAACTTGCTGTACCCAATGTGATCGTGCTCGAAGTTGAGTACACCAATAACTACAGCCCGACATCCAAGACCCTTGGTGGCGGAAAAGTGTATGTATTCACTAACGGCACGCTGATCGAAGGCACCTGGGAACGAACCGATCGTTTGACTCCGTTCTTGCTCAAAGATTCGAGCGGGGCTGTGATCAAACTCACTCCCGGTCAGACATTCGTTGAGGTGGCCCGTGCAGCAAAAACAGCCGTGGTGCCTGTGGGCACAAACCCAGACGACGTGAAGTTCCTCTAAGAAAACAGTCACAAATAACCGACCGTTTGTGTCGGTAATGGTCTGAGTACGATAGATCACATGACAAAGAATGCTGCACGCACAACTGGATCAATGCAGGTCAAGCGCGGTTTGGCCGAGATGCTCAAGGGTGGCGTCATTATGGACGTCGTCAACTCTGAACAAGCAAAGATTGCTGAAGATGCAGGTGCGGTAGCGGTGATGGCGCTCGAGCGAGTGCCTGCCGACATTCGTCGTGACGGTGGAGTTGCTCGAATGAGTGACCCAGAAATGATTATGGCAATCCAGGCGTGTTGCACGATTCCAGTGATGGCCAAAGCACGCATCGGACATTTTGTTGAAGCCCAAATTTTGCAGTCGCTCGGTGTTGACTTCATTGACGAATCAGAAGTGCTCACCCCGGCTGATGAAACGCATCACATTGACAAGCTGGCATTTGATACGCCGTTTGTTTGTGGAGCAACCAACTTGGGCGAAGCACTCCGTCGCATCAGCGAAGGCGCTGCACTCATTCGTTCAAAGGGTGAGGCCGGCACAGGCAACGTTGTAGAAGCAGTCCGCCACTTGCGCAACATATTCGGTGATATCCGCAAGATCACTCAAGCCGACTCGGCTGAATTGTTTGATTGGGCCAAAAAACTTGGCGCGCCATTGCCTCTAGTTCAAGAAATCGCTGAGACTGGCTTGTTGCAAGTTCCGTTGTTTTGCGCAGGTGGCATCGCCACACCAGCTGATGCTGCGTTGGCAATGCAACTCGGTGCTCAGTCGGTGTTCGTTGGTTCTGGAATCTTTAAGAGCGACGATCCATCACCCCGAGCGAAAGCGATTGTTGAAGCAACGACGCACTTTATGGATGCCGACATTTTGGCAAAAGTGAGTCGCAATCTTGGTGCTCCGATGACTGGTATCGGAATGGATCAGATCAACGAGCGTTATTCCGAGCGCGGTTGGTAATCAAACTCAACTCGATTGAGTTTGATGCGTTGACAGTCTGGCTGTAGATATGAAAGTCGGCATCTTGGCATTGCAAGGTGCATTTGCAGTGCACGAAGAAATGTTGCAGAGTCTCGGAGCCGACACAGTGCAAGTGAGAACACCCCAAGATCTCAATTCGGTGCACGCGCTTGTGATGCCAGGCGGAGAATCAACAACGATGTCGCACTTGCTCACCACATCGCAATTGTTTGACCCGATTGCCGAACGGATCAAGAACGCGATGCCAGTATTTGGAACCTGCGCGGGCATGATCTTGTTGGCAAAGAGCATTGCTGATGGGCGACCAGATCAGCGGTTTTACGGGGCGATTGATATCGATATTCAGCGCAACGCCTATGGTCGTCAGGTGGAAAGTTTTGAGACCGACCTAGATATCGAGGGTCTGCAAACGCCTTATCATGCAATGTTTATTCGTGCCCCGCAGGCAGTTCGTGTCGGTGCAGACGTTGAAGTTCTCTCGACGCACGAGGACAAAGTGGTGCTGGCGCGACAAGGTTCGGTTATGGTGGCGTCGTTTCATCCAGAACTGACAAGCGATAGTCGTATTCATTCATTGTTTTTGCAGGAGGTGTAAAGATGTCCGGCCATTCCAAATGGGCAACGATCAAACACAAAAAGGGCAAAGCCGATAAAGCCCGTGGCAAGACGTTTGCAAAACTTGCACGACAACTCGAAGTTAGTACCCGAGAAGGTGGTGGAGATCCAGCGTCAAACGCATCGTTGCGCACAATCGTGCTCAAAGCAAAAGCGGCTCAAATGACAAACGATGCAATTGACCGCGCGATCAAACGAGGAATGGGCGAGCACTCTGGTGCGGCGTTTGAATCGATTACATACGAGGCTTATGCGCCGGGCGGTGTTGCAATGTTGATTGACGCGCTCACCGACAATCGCAATCGCACAGCGTCGGATGTGAGGCTCGCGTTTAGTAAGTCGGGAGGCGCAATGGCCGAGCCCGGCGCAGTGGGCTGGCAGTTTTCACGCAAGGGAGTCGTGCAGATAGATAAATCGGTTTCGGAAGATGAAGTGATGATGGTTTCGCTTGAACATGGGGCAGAAGATGTGGTGGACGACGGCGATACCTGGCGCGTTACGTGTGATTCACATGCGTTATACGAACTCAAAGCCTCATTGGAAGGTGCCGGTATGACGGTTGTCAGTGCAGTGTCGACAATGGTTTCGTCGCTTCAAGTTCCAGTTACCGACATCGCCGATGCTAAAGCAATCTTGCGGATCATGGATGATCTAGAAGACAACGATGACGTGCAAGATGTGTATGCAAACTTTGATATGAGCGATGCAATTCTTGAGGAGGCCGCATCATGAGTGTTGCAGTTGGAGAAAAGGCACCGGGGTTCACATTGCTCGGCAGCGGTGGCAAGTCATATTCATTGTCTGACTATGCAGGCAAACCTGTTGTCCTGGTTTTTTATCCTGGCGACAACACCGCAGTGTGTACCAAGCAATTGTGTTCGTACAACAACGAACTAGCGCAATTTAATGACATCGGTGCACAAGTGCTCGGTATTTCGGCGCAGGACGTTGCAAGCCACGATGCATTTTCTGCCAAGCACGGTTTCGGGTTTCCGTTATTGGCCGATACCGAAAAAGAGGTGGCAGGGGCTTACGGAGTGGTTGGACTATTAGGCATGGTGAGGCGCAGTATTTTTGTGCTGGATGCCCAGAGCGTTATCCGCTACGTACACAGATCTGCAGTCGGACTTACCTTTCGCCCAGTTGACGAGTTGGTAACGGCGCTGCGATCGGCGCTCTAAATCCTTACCTAGCAGGTGTTTTGACACTAGGATAGAACATATGTTCGCCCAGTCTCAAGCGCTAGTTGTGCTCGGCATCGACCCTGGTCTGACCCGCTGTGGTTACGCAGTATTGGGCAGTCAATCGCTGCAGCAAACCGACGTAATCGCGCTTGGTGTGATGACGACTCCAGCAACTGAAGAGTTGCAGCATCGACTGTGTGCGTTGCAATTGGATATCGAGAAACTGATTGATGAAACCCGACCTGACGCGATTGCGGTTGAGCAGGTTTTTTTTCAAAACAATGTGCGTACTGCAATGAGCGTTGGACAGGTGAGTGGTTTGGTGCTCGCGATGGCTAGCAGGTTAGGAATCGATGTTGTCCAATACACACCAAGCCAAGTGAAAAGCGCTGTCACTGGATCGGGCACTGCAAATAAGTTGCAGGTGCAAAAGATGGTGCAGCAACGTCTCGGTCTTTCGTCATTGCCAGAGCCTGCAGATGCTGCCGACGCTGCTGCGATTGCACTGTGTCATCTGGCGGTGGCTCCTTTGCGTGGCAGTATTCAACGCGCACAAAATGCGGTAGGTGCGAAGTGATTGGGTCGTTGCGTGGAGTAGTGATTGAACGCAATCAAGATTCGACCGTGTTGCTCGAGGTTGGTGGTGTTGGCTATCTCATTCATGTCACACCTCGCACACTTGGTGAGCTCGAGCCGACATCTCAAGCTTTTGTCTACGTGCATCAACACATTCGTGAAGATGCTCAGACGCTGTACGGTTTTTTGGATAGAGACGAGCGCCGCACATTCGAGATCCTGATCGCAACACACGGAGTCGGCCCAAACATGGCGATGTCGATACTTGCTACACACACGCCGCGCGCGTTAATCGACATTGTTGCCACAAACGATCACGGAGCACTGACCTTGGTATCGGGGGTTGGTCGCAAAACTGCTGAACGACTGCTGATCGAGTTGAAAGGTCGAATGAATCTGCCCGTTATGGATACGCCCCAAGGAGAACAAACGCAAGGTCATCGCGCGGTGACCGATGTGCGTGAAGCATTGACAGGACTCGGGTATTCAAACGAAGAGATCCGCGATGTACTGCGAGAGTTGTCAGCCACCGACACCGCCGAAAACTTGTTGCGCCAGGCGCTTAATGCATTGGGAGTGAAACGTGCGTGAAGAATTTGTAGATCCGCATAAGCGCTCGAAAGACGAGAGCGACGACGGCGAGATGTTGGATGAAGTTGGGCTGCGACCACGCTCCTTGTCTGATTTTGTTGGTCAGCGCGAACTCAAAGAGCACCTCAGCATTGTGCTCGAAGCTGCAAGACGCCGAGGTCAGGCAGCAGACCATCTGTTGTTCGCTGGTCCGCCAGGGCTTGGCAAAACCACACTTGCCGGAATCGTTGCAACAGAGATGTCTGCACACCTCCATGTCACATCGGGTCCAGCGCTTGAGCGTGCCGGAGACCTGGCAGCAATCTTGACCAAACTCGAAGACAACGATGTTTTGTTCATTGATGAGATTCACCGTTTGTCGCGCACTGTTGAAGAAATCTTGTATCCGGCAATGGAAGATTTTCAGATTGACATCGTGGTGGGTAAGGGTCCCTCGGCTTCGTCAATTCGCCTGACATTGCCTAAGTTCACGTTGATTGGGGCTACGACTCGCACTGGCATGATCACAGGACCACTACGTGATCGGTTTGGACTTGTTGCCCGACTGGATTATTACGACAACAACGAGTTGCAATCAATCATCAGTCGTGCAGCGGGCATTTTGCAAGTTGAAATTGATGGTCAGGGTGCCGCAGAAATTGCTCGACGCTCGCGTGGAACACCACGCATTGCCAATCGTCTATTGCGCAGAGTGCGCGATTTTGCCGAGGTTCGTGGTGATGGCACGGTTGACAAGACGTCTGCCAATGAAGCCTTAAGTGTGTTTGGCGTCGACGAACTTGGGCTCGACAAAGTCGATCGTGCGGTGCTGAGTGCCATCTGCGTTCAATTTGGTGGAGGGCCGGTTGGGTTGTCAACACTTGCGATCAGCGTGAGCGAGCAGACGGAAACGATTGAAGATGTATACGAACCATTTTTGATTCAGCAGGGGATGATTGCGCGCACCCCGCGAGGTCGTGTAGCAATGCCACTTGCCTATGAGCACCTTGGTTTGCAGGCACCTGTGCAAAATCCAGATCTTTTCGCCTAAGTTCTTTGTTCGTTATGCATCTATCGGATATTGATTACGACTTGCCGCAGCATCTCATTGCTCAGCACCCGATAGAACCGCGTGATGCCGCTCGGTTACTCGTCGATGTTGATCTACGCGATCCCAATAGCGAACCCGTGCATCTCCATGTTTCTGACTTTGTCGAATTTGTGAGACCAGGCGATGTTGTGGTGGTCAATCACACGCGGGTGATGCCCGCTCGTGTGATCTTGCATCGTGCAAGCGGTGGTGTCGTTGAAGCTTTGCTGCTGGAAGAAAAAGATGTGAAAACTGCAGTGTGGGAAACATTGTTGCGACCGGGTGGCAAGTTGAAGGTTGGAGAGATTTTGTATTCGGCGGACGATGAAGAATTTTTGCAGGTAGGAGAGCGCACCGAGGCTGGTGACACGTTTTTAGTGCGGTTGATTGGAAGTGATGCTCAGGGTTTACTCGCAAAGTACGGCAGCATGCCGTTGCCGCCGTATATCACCGAGGTTCTTGCAGATGCAGAGCGTTATCAGACGGTGTTTGCTCACGACCAAAAGTCTTCAGCAGCACCAACGGCAGGATTGCACTTCACACCAGAACTGTTGCAGCGTATTCGTGATGTCGGTGTATCTATCTGCGAGGTGGAACTGGTTGTTGGCCTCGACACGTTTAAGCCAATTTCGGTTGACAACCCACTTGAACATCTCATTCACACCGAGTCATATCGTGTTCCGCAATCGACAATAGACGCATGCAATGAAGCACGTTTACGAGGAGCAAGAGTGATCGCTATCGGCACAACGGCAACACGAGCGCTAGAGAGCTCTGCAAAGTTTGGCCAGTTAGAAGGACGAACCAACCTGTTCATTACGCCGGGCTTCGAGTGGAAAGTAGTTGACATGATGATGACCAATTTTCACATGCCGCGCACAACACTGCTGCTGATGATTCAGTCGTTTGTTGGCACTCGGTGGCGAAGACTCTACGAAGAGGCAATTGCTCGCGAATATCGGATGCTTTCATTCGGTGATGCAATGTTGCTTACCCGTCGTACCGACTAGCACTGCTCCTACATGTGTGCCACTACCGTGTAGACAATGTTTCCTGTTCAGTTCACCACAGATGCTGTTGATGGCAGCGCTCGCGCAGGAACTGCCGTAACACACAGAGGTTCGTACACCACACCGTGTTTCATGCCGGTAGGTACGCGCGGTGCGATCAAATATTTGAGCGCTGCCGACTACGAAGACTTGGGCGCGCAGATCGTGCTCGGTAACACATACCACCTGATGTTGCGCCCAGGGGCAGAGACTGTCAGCGCAATGGGTGGCCTTGGTGCATTTGCTGGATGGAAAGGTTTGACGCTGACCGACTCGGGCGGGTTTCAAGTGTTCTCGCTCAACCCCGATGTCGACGACGACGGTGTCACGTTTAAGTCGACATACGACGGTTCGCGTCACCGCTACACGCCCGAGTCAGCAGTGCATACGCAACAATTACTCGGCGCCGATATCCAAATGGTGCTCGATGTCTGTCCACCACTTCCTTCTCCTGCACATGTGGTGCGCCTCGCTCTCGAACGCACGTCATCGTGGGCGCAACGAGCCATTACAACTCACACACGCACCGATCAATCGTTATTTGGAATTGTGCAAGGTGGCATTGATATCCACTTGCGTGCAGAGAGCGCAGCACGCACTGCAGAACTCAACTTTGACGGATACGGCATCGGAGGATTGTCGGTTGGCGAGTCGCGCGAGGAGATGTTGCCAGCGCTAGAGGCTGCTCTCACGCACCTACCTCTTGATCGACCTCGCTACTTGATGGGTGTAGGAGATCCTGCATCGCTAGTTGAGGCTGTGCACTTGGGAGTCGATCAGTTTGATTGTGTTTTGCAAACCCGACTTGGCAGGCATGGAACAGCACTTACATCGCAAGGGCGTGTCAACTTGAAACGCTCAGAGTTCACATTAAATAGCGAGCCAATCGATTCGACTTGTTCGTGTTCGGTTTGTGCTCGCCATACGCGCGGTTACATCAGACATCTCTTTCAAGTAGGTGAACCCACGGCATCACGTTTGGTGTCGATCCATAACATCGCGTGGACGCTCTCACTGATGGATCAGATGCGAAATGCAATTATTGCTGGGCGTTTTGCAGCACTACGGCAAGATATTTTGGCTGTCTGGGGCACTGCGGCTTAGCTCGCTGGAGCGATAGAGTTACGACTTATGTTCATCAGTCTTTTTGCCACAATTGGCGCTGCAACAACCGAAACGAAATCAGGCGGGGGCATCTTGTCGATCCTCCCGCTCGTATTGATTTTTGGTGCAATGTACTTCTTGTTGCTTCGCCCACAGCGCAAGCGCCAGAAAGAGACGCGCAGTTTGCAAAGCGCACTGCAAGAGGGCGACGAAGTCATTCTGGCTTCTGGCATCTACGGTTTTATCTCTGCCATCGAAGATGGTTATGTCTGGCTTGACATCGCAGAAAAGGTTGAGATTCGAGTGGCGCGCAGCGCCATCGCGACAAAGGTCTCAGCGCCAAGCTCAAACGATCAATCTTCCTCCGACAAGAACGATAAGAAGTAGGTCGTCTCCGCGCAGTCGTTTGCGGTTTAACTATTTATGGCACGTCGTCTCTATCTTTCCCTCATCGGCATTGTGGTGCTGGTGGGTTCACTATTGACTGGCAATCTTTTGGCCGGCAATGTGCCAGCCCTCGGGCTCGACTTGCAAGGTGGCGCATCGGTCACGTTGCAACCAGAGGGCGAATTCACACCCAGCGCGCTTGCTCAAGCCGTTGACATTATTAGCCAGCGTGTAAACGCGCTTGGAGTTTCGGAGCCAGAAATCACGCGCCAAGGTGACAACGTAGTTGTCAACTTGCCGGGCGTAAATGATCAGCAAAAAGCGCTCGACATTATTGGCCGACAGGGCGAGTTGCTATTGCGCCCGGTGTTGCAAGCAGGCACTCTGAACACCGATACGGCGACGACGATTCCCGGCACAGATACATCGGTAGTTGATACGTCAGTAGTGGATACGACCATTGCCGCAACAGAAGGTGGCCCTGGCAGTGTGCGCAGTAGGGGCGCCGCAACAACAATTCCTGCAAGCACCGACACAACCGTTCCAGCATCGTCGGACTCAACTGTGCCAGCAGTGGCTGCAGCGGCACCTGCAACGAATATTTCAGTTTCAGAAGACACCACTGACCCAAATGCCAATGCGGTGCTACTTGGTCAAAACGGCGAGGCCTACCTTGTTGGTCCGGCTGGAGCAACTGGCAAAGTGTTCACCAATAACGCACAGGCCGTGATCAACAATGGCAACTGGACAGTTACGGTCGAATTGCGAAAAGGTGCTGATGGCGCAGACTTGTGGAATGCACTGACGACTAGGTGTTTCAATCGCGATGCAACTTGCCCTACGGCACGCATTGCTATTGCATTGGATGGCAAAGTAATTTCGGCGCCGACAGTTCAAGAAGCGGTGTTTACGGGTGGCAATGTGCAGATCAGTGGAGACTTTTCACAATCTGAAGCTCGCGACCTTGCCAAGATTCTCGAGTTTGGTGCGGTTCCTGTCAAATTCAAGGTTGCAACAGTGCAAACCGTTTCTCCAACGCTGGGCAAAGACTCACTGCGCGCAGCAATCATCTCTGGTCTCATCGGCGTGCTTTTGGTGATGGCATTCTTCTTTGTGTATTACCGCATGCTGACCATCGTCGTGGTTGGTGGGCTGATGGTGTCAAGCGCATTGTTGTGGAGCATCATTGCATTTATCTCACGCTCAAATGGCCTTGCACTTACCCTCTCCGGAGTGGCCGGCATCATCGTTTCTATCGGCGTCACTGTTGACTCATATGTTGTGTTCTTCGAACGGATCAAAGACGAACTCCATGCTGGCAAGTCGTTGCGCAGTTCTGCTCAACGAAGTTTTACGCTTGCATGGCGCACCATTTTGGCTGCAGACACGGTCTCATTCTTGGGAGCACTCGTGCTCTGGTGGTTGACCGTCGGGTCAGTACGTGGTTTTGCATTCTTCCTTGGGCTTTCTACGGTGTGCGACGTGATCGTCGCATACTTCTTTACTCGTCCTGCTGTGTTGCTGCTTGCACGTAGCAAGTTTCTGCAGGGTCGCAAAATATTGGGCGTTGCATTGCCAGAATCGAGTGCGCAATGAGTGGCATGTTCGGCAGGTTGTACCGCGGTGAGACAACGTTCAACTTTGTTGGGCGGCGTTGGTGGGGTTTTGGGATCTCAATTGCATTTGTCGTCGTCACATTCATTTCGCTTTTTGCTCAGGGTCTCAACTTGGGCATCGACTTCAAGGGTGGCGTTGCATGGGAAGTGCCTGCTACCACCATCACGATTGAAGACGTGCGCACAATTTTGGATGCAAACAACATTCCGACAGCAGACGCAAAAATTCAGGTGCTGAACGGCGCCGATGGAAAACGTATTCGTGCTCAGGTAGGCGAGATTTCGACCGTGACTCGCACGGTGGTGCAAACTGCATTGAGCGCCAAAGCACAAGTTGACGTCCAAGAAGTAAGCGTTGCTTCGGTGAGCTCATCATGGGGCAGAAGCATTACTGAAAAGGCAGTTCGTGCGTTGTTGATTTTCTTTGTCATTGTGTCGATGTATATCGCGTGGCGTTTCGAGTGGAAAATGGCGATTGCTGCAATTCTTGCAATGGTGCATGACGTGTTGATCTCGGTAGGCGTTTATGCAACGTTTGGATTCTCGGTCACCCCTGCAACGGTGATCGCATTTTTGACAATTCTCGGCTTCTCGTTGTATGACACCATTGTGGTGTTCGACAAAGTTCACGAGAACACCACCCGCTACTCGGCATCCAAGGTGTCGTATGGCGACATCATCAACGTGTCAATGAACCAAGTACTGATGCGTTCAATAAACACGTCACTTGCAGCAGTGCTGCCAGTCCTATCTTTGTTGGTGCTTGGTTCATGGATCATGGGCGCAATTGCATTGCAAGAGTTTGCGCTTGCTTTGCTTGTCGGCTTATTGCTCGGTGCGTACTCATCGATCTATATCGCAACACCGCTCTTGGCAGTGTTCAAGGGTCGCGAACTCAAGTTTCGCTCGCTTGAGGGAAGTCTTCGACTGGGAGATGAAATGGCTCGGCTCGGCGCAACGTCTAAGAAAGTTGTTTCTCGTACCCAGGGTGATGCTGCAACAACAAGCACGCAATCCGACATTGATCGTGAAACCGTCTTGGCAAGTTCGGCGCTGTCACATCCGCCACGCCCTCGCAAAAATCGTCGCCGTTAATCCTTCCCATACACTGGAAGGCATGGGTCAGGGACTAGTGCCCCTCGTGGGTAACAGATGAGCGCAACGTCTCGCGTCTTGCCCTGGCGGCGCAATCAATCGGTGGTAGTCGAAGAACTCGTTCCATTGTTGTCGGCCTACCGAAGCAGGCATCCAAAAAGCTCTGTTGCTCAAATTACCGCGGCATATGAAATGGCGCGAGCAGCGCATCAGCATCAGTCGCGAATGAGCGGCGAGGGCTACATCAGTCATCCAATAGCTGTCGCTCGGATTGTTGCAGAGATTGGGCTCGATGATGTCTCTCTTGTTGCGGCCTTGCTGCACGATGCCGTTGAAGATACTGAAATTACGCTCGCTGATGTTGAGTCGTCGTTTGGTGCAGAAATTGCAGGGATCGTTGATGGCCTCACCAAACTTGAACGGCTGCAGTTTGATTCTCGGGAAGCGCAGCAAGCAGCGACGATGCGCAAATTGCTTGTTGCAATGGCAAAAGATATGCGCGTTTTGATTATTAAGTTGGCAGATCGTTTGCACAACATGCGCACCATTGCTTCAGCACCGCTTGACAAGCAGCGCCGCGTTGCACAAGAGACACTTGATATCTACGCACCTCTTGCACACAGATTGGGTATGCAAGAAGTAAAACAGCAACTTGAAGACCTCTCGTTCGCAGCGTTGTACCCAAAGCGTTACGCCGAACTTGACTATCTCGTTTCTACTCGAGCACCAGAGCGCGATATTTTTCTTGCCAAGGCATTGGGTCAGGTGGGGGTGTGGCTGAAAGAAGTGCAGATTGAAGCAGAGCTGACATCGCGCGGTAAACACCTGTGGAGCCTGTACGAAAAAATGATGCAGAAGGGTCGTGGGTTCGACGAGATCTTCGACTTGATGGCGATTCGAATTGTTGTCGACTCGGTAAAGGATTGTTACGGAGTGCTGGGCTGCATTCACGGTCATTGGAAACCAGTAGTTGGCCGGTTCAAAGATTACATTGCGATGCCGAAATTTAATTTGTATCAGTCACTGCACACCACGGTGATCGGGCCAAGTGGCAAACCGATTGAAGTGCAGATTCGTTCTAGGGATATGCATCAACGTGCAGAGTGGGGAGTTGCTTCGCACTGGTCGTACAAGGACGGAGTTCCATCAACGGATGTCGACTGGCTGAATCGCATCATCGACTGGCAGGACGAAGTTTCTGATCCGCGACAGTTTTTGGAAAGTCTGAAGAGCGATCTTGATCAAGACGAGATCTTTGCGTTCACTCCAAAAGGTCGTGTCATTGCTTTGCCGGTACAAGCAACACCCGTTGACTTTGCATACGCAGTACACACTGAAATTGGTCACTCGTGCATGGGCGCAAGAGTTAATGGCCGACTAGTTCCACTCGACACTGTGCTGAATTCTGGTGACACGGTAGAAATTTTGACATCTACGGCCGAGAGTGCAGAGCCGTCTGAAGAATGGATGAATTTTGTTGCTTCTCCTAAAGCGAAGAGCAAAATCAAGCAGTGGGTGTCGAGAGAGCGCATTGATGATCTAGTTGAGAACGGGCATGACGATTTGGTGGAGGCTCTGCGACGAGAGGGTGTGCCTGTGCAAAAGGTGCTGGACTCAGAAATATTTACTCAAGAGATCGAATCGATGAATTATGTCGATGCCCCTGCTCTATTTTTAGCGATCAGTGAAGGGCACGTGCAGGCAGATGCCATTGCTATGCGAATTGCTAAAGCAATTCGAAGCGGGCCAGATGGCGAGCGGTTGTCGATTGGTACGCGCAACTTTGTGCAGAACGAAAGCAGCGACCAGCAGGCAGGTGTGCATGTTGAAGGAATGGATGATGTGGTGGTGCGCTTAAGTAAGTGCTGCACGCCTGTGCCAGGTGACGAGATTTTGGGATTTATTGGTCAGGGCCAAAACCGCAGTAAGGGTGTCAATATTCATCGCGCAGACTGTCTGAGCGCTATCTCGCTTGTTTCTCAGAACCTAGAACGAGTAGTGGATGCAGAGTGGACGGGTATCTTGCAAGGCGCAACATTCGTTGCCGCAGTAGAGGTTGTGGCGCTCGATCGCTCCCGTCTGTTGCGCGACGTTGCAAATGCATTGTCTGATGAGCATGTCAACATTGTTTCTTGCACCACTCACACTGGAGCCGACCGAGTGGCCAAGATGCGATTCGAGTTTGAGTTCGCCGACCCAGGGCATTTGCAGTCGGTCTTGCACACCATCAAACGCATTGATTCTGTATATGACGCGTATCGTGTGATGTCAACCGAGCATCCAGCGTCTAACCTCATCGTGTGACGGTTTTTTCAACTAGCCCAGGAACACGGGATATTTTGGCTCCCGATGCCGCCCGCTGGCGTCAATTTCAAGAGGTATTTGCCTCGGTTGTACAGGATGCTGGTTATCAGCTGATTATCCCGCCGATGTTCGAAGATCTCGGAGTGTTTTTGCGTCTGGGTGAAGCCACCGAAGTAGTGACCAAAGAGATGTATGACTTTGAAGACAAGGGTGGCCGTCGGGTTGCCTTGCGCCCAGAGCAGACAGCAAGTGTGTGCAGAGCCTTTGTGGAGCACCGACCAACTACTCCTTGGAAGGTGTGGTATTCGGGCCCTAATTTTCGTTACGAAAAACCTCAGCAGGGCAGATATCGGCAATTTGATCAGGTCGGTATCGAGGTCTTGGGTGTAGACGATCCACTCTTGGATGCCGAAGTTATTGCGCTTGCCGCAACTTTCTACTCGAGACTTGGTTTGAAGGACGTGCAATTGGCTGTCAATTCGCTTGGCGATGATGGAGATCGCGAAAAGTATTCGGCTGCGCTTCACCAATATTTTTCGGCCAACCTTGGGCAACTTTCCGAAGAATCACAGATCACCTTGCAGAAGAATCCGCTGCGTGTGCTTGATTCGAAGCGGCGCGAAGATCAGGCATTAATCAACGCTGCACCGAAGATTCGCGATTTTTTAAGTGTCGATGCGGCCAACCATTTTGATTCGGTGTTGCGTGCGCTAGATGCGCTTGGTGTGAAGTACGCAATTGATGATCGATTGGTGCGGGGTCTTGATTACTACCGCCGAACGACATTTGAATTTGTTTCGACAGCGCTCAAGGCGGCACACACTGCCATCGGTGGGGGCGGCCGCTACGACGGTTTGGTTGAGCAATTGGGAGGTCCGTCTACGCCTGGTATCGGTTTTGCCCTGGGGCTTGATCGAACTCTGCTTGCATGTGATGCCGAGAATGTTTTTCCCGCACCAAACACCAACGTGTCTGTGTTTGTTGTTGATACCACTGGTGGATTACATGCTGCAGAGGTATGCAACCTGTTGCGAAACAATGCAATCAGCGCCGATCGGGCTTTTGATAATCGGAGCATGAAAGCCCAAATGAAGGCAGCCGACAGAAGTGGCGCCGCAATCGCGTTGATCATTGGCACCGATGAAGTAGCCGCAGGGCATATCATCGTGCGTCCGATGAATTCTGGTCAACAATACGCAATCGCACAAGATCAGCTCGTTGCAGCAATCCGCAACGAACTACAGAAATGAGAGTAAGTACATGTCCGGTTCCAGTTCTTTAACCTCTTTAGTCAACGCGACGGCGCTGCGCACACAGTTGTGTGGCAGTCTGCGCCCTGAGCACATTGGACAAACCGTCACTCTGTGCGGATGGATCGCGCGTCGCCGTGAACATGGCGAACATCTGGCGTTCCTTGACGTACGTGACTATTCCGGAGTAGTGCAGTGCGTGGTTAGCGATGTGAAAGATGTGCGTAACGAGTGGGTGGTGCAAATCACTGGCAAGGTGCAGGCTCGACCAGAAGGAACGATTAACGCCAACCTTCCAACGGGTGGTGTCGAACTGGTTGAGTGTCAACTCACAGTGCTGAATGCAGCGGAGTCGCCGCCGTTTCCAATCGATGCTCGTGCCGACGATGTGGATGAAGGCGTTCGCCTCAAGTTCCGCTATCTCGATATTCGCCGCGAGCGGATGCAAAAAAACTTGCGCATTCGAGCCAAGGTCAACTCGGCAATTCGTGGCGCTATGGAAGCCCAAAATTTTGTTGAAGTTGAGACTCCATTTTTGATGCCATCTACTCCAGAAGGTGCGCGTGAATTTTTGGTTCCTTCGCGCAAAGAACCGGGATCGTTTTATGCGTTGCCGCAGTCGCCACAGTTGTGGAAGCAGTTGTTGATGGTCGCTGGTATCGACCGCTATTACCAAATTGCCCGATGCTTGCGAGATGAAGACTTGCGAGCCGATCGTCAGTACGAGTTCATGCAGCTCGATGCCGAAATGAGTTTTGTAACCAAAGACGACGTACTCGCTGCGATTAGTAAAGCAGTTGTTGCAGCAGCCGAAGCCGCACTTGGTCAGACCCCGCCACCGATCGAGCAAATCACATGGCACGATGCAATGAATCGCTTTGGTAGCGACAAACCAGACTTGCGTTTTGGAATGGAATTGATCGAGCTGACCGATGTATTTGCGGCAACCGAATTTAAGGCATTTGCAGCAGCGAAATCGATTAAAGGTCTGCGAGTTGACGCAGCGACCTACCCTGAGGCCGCCGCATCTGGACGCAGCAAGTTGGACGCGTTTACCGATCGCGCAAAGCAAATGGGTGCAAAGGGTTTGGTCTGGATCAAAGTAGGCGATGACCTTGCCTTGGATTCACCGGTTGCCAAATTTTTGAGCGACACTGAACGCGCTGCATTGTTGAAGCAGATGCAGGCGAAGTCGGGCGACCTGCTGTTGCTGGTTGCAGACGAATGGTCAACGTCATGTGAAGTCCTTGGACATTTACGCAATGACATCGGCCGTCCACCAGTCCATGAAGGTCCATACCGCTATGTATGGGTCATTGACTTTCCACTGTTTGTCGGTGTCAACGCAACAACTGGCAAGCCTCAACCAGGACATCATCCGTTTTGTCAACCACACCCAGACGACATTGAGCGACTCGAGTCAGACCCAATGAGCGTTCGCGCACTTGCATACGACTTGGTACTCAATGGTTGGGAGCTTGGCTCTGGTTCAATCCGAATTCATGACCCAGAGATGCAACGACGTGTGTTTCGTCAACTTGGCATTTCGGATGAAGATGCCGATCGTCGATTCGGTTTCTTTTTGCAGCCGTTCAAATATGGTGCACCACCACACGGTGGGTTTGCGTTCGGAACTGATCGTCTTGTGGCGATCTTGGCCGGAGAAGAAAACATTCGTGAAGTGATTGCATTTCCAAAAACGCAGTCGGGGAGCGATCCAATGACAAATGCTCCTACTCCTGTAGATCCTGCTCAGCTCAACGAGTTGGGCATTCGTTTGTTGCCACCTCCTGCAAAGAGTTAGCGAGCACGAGCGCTTGACTCAGGCCGACGACCTTTTCTCTGCGGCGGTGGCTGACAGGCTTCGCTCACAAGCACCACTCGCGGCGCGGCTGCGACCACGTACGTTGGATGAGATTGTCGGACAGGAGCATTTGATCGCTCAAGGTGCGCCATTGCGCAAATTGATAGAGGCCGATCGATTGTCGTCAGTAATTCTGTGGGGGCCACCGGGCACTGGCAAGACGACACTTGCTGAAGTTGTTGCGTCGAGTACCAATCGCGCGTTTGAAAGATTGTCTGCAGTGACGTCGGGTGTCAAAGATGTGCGCGAAGCAATTGAGCGAGCAACCGACCGACTTGGACAACACGGGCGCTCAACGATTGTTTTTGTCGACGAGATTCATCGCTTCTCAACGTCGCAACAAGATGCTCTGCTTCCATCAGTTGAAAGTGGCATCATCACGTTGATCGGTGCAACTACGGAGAACCCATTTTTTGAAGTTAATGGCCCATTGCGAAGTCGAAGCACGATGTTTCGACTCGAGACTCTTGGTGTGGCAGCAATTCGCTGTTTGTTGGAACGTGGATTAACGGCAGAAGGTATGACTGCCGAAGATGATGCGCTGACAATACTTTCTCAGCGCGCGGCAGGAGATGGGCGACAAGGTCTTACTGCACTCGAAGTTGCATGCGCATTGGCGCGACCAAACAAGGTGACCACTGCTCACGTTGAGGCAGCACTTGGAGTGAGCGCATTAAATTATGGCCGTGACGATCACTATGACGTGGTCTCTGCATTTATTAAAAGCATTAGGGGAAGCAATGTCGATGCAGGAATCTTTTGGCTTGCACGGATGCTCGAAGCAGGAGATGATCCGCGGTTCATTGCGCGTCGCCTCATCATCTTGGCCTCTGAAGATATAGGCATGGCAGACCCACAAGCATTAGTTGTTGCGGTTGCTGCAGCCCAAGCAGTCGATCATGTTGGACTTCCCGAAGCGCAGCTCAATCTTGCGCAGGCGGTTGTGTATCTTGCTCAAGCACCAAAGAGCAATGGCTCTGCAGTTGCAATTTGGAATGCACGAAGCGATATTCGCCAAGGCGTCGATGTTGAGGTGCCTGCTCATCTTCGAGATGCGCATTATGCGGGCGCTGAAGTATTGGGTCATGGCACCGAATATCGCTCACCCCACGATGAACAGCCGGTCGCAAAGGCAAGTAGCGAAAAGAATTCAAGTCAGAAAGTGGAACAGGACTATCTTCCTGCGCAAACTGAAGGGGCGATTCGGCGGAGTGATCCGTATTACAAGCCGCCGCGTAGCTAGTGATATCAGTAGCCAGATAATTGCGTCTGGATGTCAGCACACAACGAGGTGGTTTGAGATGATGAAGCGTCTGTTTTGGTTTTCGATGGGAGTCCTAGCCGGCGTGTTCGGTTGGCGCTACGTCAAGGAAAAGGCGAGGGACGCCGCGAGCCAGATCACTCCTGCCCAGGTGGCAACTGATTTGTATGACGGTGCTGTCAAACTGGCCACTCAGGGAGCAGAAATCGTACGCAACCTGCGTGCCAAAGACAGCAGTTTTGTGGCCGATCAGAGCGACGCTTCACGAAGCAATATCAAGTAAGGCTGCACTGCTCGACAACTAGACTTGTCACAAATGTCGGCAAATAAAAGTTCAATCACATCGGCCAATCAGCTTCGTGATGCCTTCACGGGCTTCTTTGAGTCGAAGGGCCACACGCCTGTGCAATCGGCGAGCCTGATCCCTCACGATCCGACCGTACTTTTCACCGTTGCGGGCATGGTGCCGTTCAAGCCGTATTTTGTTGGTGACGAAGCAGCGCCATACAAGCGCGCTGTCAGCGTGCAAAAGTGCGCACGTGCTGGTGGCAAGCACAATGACCTTGATGACGTTGGGCGTACCAAGCGACATCTTGTGTTCTTTGAAATGATGGGCAACTTTAGTTTTGGCGATTATTTCAAATCTGACGCAATCCCATGGTCATGGGAACTCGTTACCGAGGTTTTTGGATTCGACGGCGACCAACTGTGGATCACTGTGCACGAGAGCGACGATGAGGCTGAGCAAATTTGGCACGACGTCGTTGGTGTGCCGATGAATCGCATTCAACGACTTGGTGATGCAGACAATTTTTGGCAGATGGGCGATACGGGCCCCTGCGGACCATGTTCGGAAATTCATATTGATCGCGGTGCAGCCTTCGGACCTGACGGTGGTCCGCTCAACGACAAGAAGGGCGACCGCTTTCTCGAATTTTGGAACCTGGTGTTTATGCAGTTCAACCAGGCCAAGGACGGGTCACGCACACCATTGCCGAAACCATCAATCGACACCGGAGCGGGACTCGAAAGAATTCTTGCTTTGATGCAGGGCACCGACTCGGTGTGGGAGACAGATGTGTTGTTTCCGCTCGTGCAACAAGCACAGTCACTCACGTCTGCCAAGTACCGCGCTGGTGATTACGACGACCGAGACAGCTTCAGTTTGCGTGTGTTAGCAGAGCACGCAAGATCAGCAACAATGCTCGTCAATGACGGTGTGTTTCCATCAAACGAGGGTCGAGGTTATGTGCTGCGACGAATCATTCGTCGAGCGGTGCGCCATGCCTATTTGTTGGGCACAGAAAAATTGGTCATGCCAAAATTGACGGAGACGGCTCTTGAAGTTATGCGCTCTGCGTATCCCGAACTTGATGCCAACAAAGACTTCATCTTGGGGGTACTAACTAAGGAGGAAGAGAGTTTCCGCCAGACACTGAAGACCGGCGTCACGATTCTTGAAGATGAGCTATCGGGTGGAGCAAAGAAGCTCGGTGGAAGCACCGCGTTTTTGTTACACGATACATATGGATTTCCGCTCGAGTTGACGCAAGAGATTGCCAGCGAGCGCAATGTTGAAGTAGATGTAGAAGGTTTCGAGAAGGAAATGTCGGCACAGCGCAAGCGTGCCAAGAGTGCGCGTAAGGGTGCAGCCGTCGATGCTTCATCTGTGGAGAGCTATAGGGCTGTGATGGAGCAACACGGCACAACTACATTCGTTGGATACGAATCCACGAACTCGACGAGCACGGTTCTGGCTGTATTGCCGGTTGCGAGTGATTCGACTGAAGGCGGCAACACTGTCGAGATTTTTCTTGATCTCACGGCTTTTTATGCCGAGAGTGGTGGTCAAGTTGGCGATACGGGAGTGATCACATCATCAACTGGCGAAGCGCGTGTTGTCGATACGACTTTTGCTTTGCCGGGTTTGAGAAAACACATATGCGAGATGACTCGTGGTGTTTTTGAGCCAGGCCAGCAAGTGCAGGCATCTGTTGACGTCATTGTTCGTGATGCGACTCGACGTAACCACACTGCAACACACGTATTGCATTGGGCCTTGCGCCAGGTGTTGGGCGAGCATGTGAAACAGGCAGGTTCGTTGGTGTCGGATGAACGGCTCCGTTTTGACTTCAGCCATTACGCCAGCGTCACGCAAGACGAGATCGAGCAGATTGAGCGCCTCGCTAATAGCGAAGTGCTGAGCAATACTCAAACACGAAATTATGAAACATCCAAAGACGAAGCAACAGCAGCAGGAGCAATTGCTTTCTTTGGCGACAAATACGGCGACATGGTTCGTGTGTTGGAGGCCGGAAATTCAATTGAGTTATGCGGTGGTACCCATGTTCGCGCCACTGGCGATATTGGTTTGATCAAGATCGTTGCAGAGTCTTCAATTGGATCAAATCTGCGACGCATTGAAGCGGTAACGGGTGAGAATGCGCTGAATTTTGTTCTGGATGCCTCGCGCACGCTGCACTCTGCGGCGGACTTGTTGGGTGCAAGTTCGTCGGACATGGTTGCAACTGTTAAACGCAAATTGAGTGAGATCAAGGGACTGCAAGACGAGATTAAGCAGTTGCGCGGTGCTCAGGCACGACAGCTTGCAGGCGGACTTGCGGCAGTACATGTCAATGGTGTTGTGATCTCTCGAGTTGATGGAATCACACCAAACGACTTGCGCGAGTTGGCGCTTGCTATTCGCCAAGACTCGCAGGTACAACTTGTTGTGTTGGGTGGAGTAACCGATACCGGTGGCGTTGCACTAGTGGCAACTGTTTCGAGCGGTGTTTCGATGTCGGCAGGTGACTTGATTAAGGACGCTGCCAAAGCCGTGGGTGGTGGCGGAGGTGGTAAGGGCGATATCGCAACAGCAGGTGGAAAAAATCCTGCAGCGCTCGACGAAGCGCTTGAAATTGCCAGACGAGTGGCGACTGAAGCCATCGGTTCGTAACATGCGCGCACTCGGGGTAGATCTCGGGACAAAGCGCATTGGTCTTGCAACAAGTGACGCAAGTGCAACTATCGCCACACCACTACATGTTTTGAATCGCAGTGGTTCGCGGTTGCAAGATCATCAAGCAATTGCTGCGATCGTGCAGGAATACGAAATAGATTGCGTTGTTGTGGGGATGCCCCTCAGCATGTCGGGCGATGTCGGTGCTGCA
>Ga0209296_1001115_pt1 | contig 21490 bp, 12 predicted proteins | sample S_130206_EF_Meta_FD_187319 | JGI IMG/M metagenome (GOLD analysis project Ga0209296, IMG submission 187319) | Freshwater microbial communities from Lake Simoncouche, Canada to study carbon cycling - S_130206_EF_MetaG (SPAdes) (version 2) | ecosystem: Environmental > Aquatic > Freshwater > Lake ...
AATGACGATGACCGATTACGATACATTCGTGTTTAATACAAAGGGCGCTGCCCTTTCAAACCCGACCGCAAGCGGAATTGCCAAGGGCGCGTCATCAACCCCGGCTTCGCCTACTTCGTCGTTGGGGGGCGAAACCCCCAGTGAAACCCCCGGTGAAACTCCGTGCGCCGTTGGGGGGCAAGACCCACAAATTGTATCTAAACAAATAACCATTGTGCCAGGGCTTTATAAAATCGTCGATGAAGCGGTGGTTAATGCCCGCGACCAAGTCGTGCGTATGAAAGATCTTATTGACAAAGGGCAAACGGATGTTTTACCAGTCACCGAGATCGACATCACACTTGACGAAAAAGAAGGGATTATCACTATGTATAACAACGGGAACGGTATTGATATCGCTAAACATCCCGCTGAGGACATTTGGATCCCCGAACTCATTTTCGCTCATTTGCGCACGTCCACGAATTACGATAAAACCCAAAAAAAAACAACGGGCGGTAAGAACGGGTTTGGCATCAAATTGGCTTTTATCTGGTCGACTTGGGCGCGCATTGAAACCGTCGATCATATTCGTGGTTTAAAATACGTTCAAGAGTTTGAAGATAATCTCAACATCATTAAAACCCCGTCCGTGACAAAGTGCAGTAAAAAACCCTACACGATTGTATCCTTTAAGCCGGATTACGCTCGGATGGGTCTGCCTGGTCTAACCCCCGATATGCTTGCGCTCTTGAAGCGGCGGGTCTTTGATTTGGCTGCGGTAACCGATAAATCGGTAAAGGTAAAGTATAATAGCGAGTTAGTGCCCGTGAAAACCTTCTTGCAATACGTGGATTTATATGTCGGTAACAAAGCGATGACCGACCGGGTTCACGAAGAAGCGAATGAACGCTGGGAGTATGTGGTGTGTTTGGCGCCCAAAGAAGAATTTACCCAAGTCTCTTTTGTGAATGGTATTTTCACGGGTAAAGGCGGTAAACATGTCGAATACCTCTTAAACCAAATTGTCCGCAAAATGACGGCTTTTATTAAACTGAAGAAAAAGATTGATGTTAAACCAAACACCATCAAAGAACAAATATTCCTCTTTGTGCGCTGCGTTATTGATAATCCGGCGTTTGATAGTCAAACCAAGGATTATATGAATACGCCTGTTGGGGAGTTCGGTTCAACATGTGAAATCAGTGACAAGTTTATTGAAAAGGTTGCCAAGATGGGCGTTATGGACGCCGCTTGCGCTTTAACTGAAGTGAAAACAACCAAGACAATTAAAAAGCAAGACGGCGTAAAAAGCAAGACGGTGCGCGGTATTCCCAAATTGGTGGACGCCAATGACGCCGGCGGACCCAATAGCGAAAACTGTATTCTCATTCTCTGTGAAGGAGATTCAGCCAAAGCGGGTATTATGAGTGGTTTATCTACGACCGACCGAAATACCATCGGCGTTTATCCATTGCGCGGAAAGTTGTTTAACGTGCGAGGGGAAACGCCCAAACGGATTTCAGAAGTAAAAGAAATACACGAAATCAAACAAATTGTCGCCCTTGAAGCGGGGAAAAAATATACTCTCGCTGAATCCAAAAAATCCTTGCGCTACGGGAAAATCGTCTTTATGACAGACCAAGATTTAGACGGCAGTCATATTAAAGGGTTGTGTATTAACCTCTTTGACTCTGAGTGGGAAACATTACTGTCTATTCCGGGTTTTATCGGGTTTATGAATACACCGATTATCAAAGCCAAGAAAGGGACACAGACCGAAATGTTGTTCTACAATGACGGCGAATACGAAGAGTGGAAAGCCGTCAATAATACCAAAGGCTGGACCTTCAAATACTACAAGGGATTAGGTACAAGCACGGGCAAGGAATTCAAAGAATATTTTGCCAACAAGAAAATCGTAAACTTTGTCAGCACTGGCGAAAACAGTCGCGATGCCATTGACAAAGTCTTTAATAAAAAAAGAGCGGGTGACCGCAAAGAATGGTTGGAGCAATATGACCGCACACTCTATCTCAATACCAATAAGTCCGAAGTTTCTTATGAAGAATTTATCGCCGAGGAGATGATCCATTTCTCCAAATACGATTGCGAGCGCTCTATTCCTAACGGCATTGATGGGCTGAAAACCAGTCAGCGGAAAATTCTCTATACCTGTCTGGCGCGGCGCTTGACGTCGGAAGTGAAAGTAGCGCAGCTCGGCGGTGCAGTCTCGGAAAAAAGTCGCTATCACCATGGCGAGCAGAGTTTGTATGGCGCAATTATTAACATGGCGCAGAACTTTGTGGGTTCAAATAATATAAATTTGCTCGAACCCAATGGGCAGTTTGGCACCCGGTTGCAGGGGGGTGATGATGCGGCATCGGAAAGGTATATTTGCACACAATTAAGTGAATTAACCCGACTGATTTATCCTGAGGCGGACGATGATATCTTAATTTATAAAGACGATGATGGCACCCAAGTGGAGCCGATGTTTTATGTACCGATTATTCCTATGCAATTAATAAATGGCGGTAAAGGCATTGGTACGGGCTTTAGCACAGATATTATGAATTACAATCCCTTAGCGGTGATTGATTATGTTGTGAATGTCTTGCAAGGGCACAATACAAATACGCAAGCCCTCGTGCCTTACTATGACGGATTTAAAGGGGTAATTTCGTCGATTAGTGAAGGCAAGTATTTAATCAAAGGGGTGTATGAAGTGTTATCGGACAAACAAGTACGAGTCACTGAATTACCGATCGGTGTTTGGACCGATGATTATAAAAAATACATTGAAGATTTAATCGATGTCAAGCCTACAAGCGCAGCAACAGCAGCAAGCGCAGCAGCAAGCGCAGCGGAGGGCGGCGATAAGCCAAAGGGCAAGAAAAAGTCCAAGGATGTCGTGCAAGTTAAAGACTACACCGACATGAGCACGGATACAGTAGTCGATATAACGATTACCTTTGCACCAGGGGTTATTCCAGCACTCCTCAAAGAACCGACCGACCACGGTTGTAATGCGTTGGAAAAATTATTGAAATTGTATACGACGCGCACAACGACCAACATGCACGTGTTTGACGAAGAAGAAAAATTAGTTAAATTTGACAAGGTCGAAGAGCTGATTGCACTGTATATGAAAGTTCGCAATGCTTATTATGTGAAACGCAAGGCGCATCAAGTGATTGCCTTGGAAAAAGATGCGTGTATTTTATCCAACAAAGCACGTTTCATCACCGAGTTATTAGAAGATACGCTTGATTTGCGAAAAAAGAAAACCGTCGAAGTATCTGCTATATTGAAAGCGCGGAAATATGATACGATCGAGGAAGATGCGGATTATAAGTACCTCGTGCGCTTGCCGATGGATAGCGTGACGGAAGAAAATATCGCCAAGATTATGGCAGAGCGGGACCGAAAGAACGGGGAATTGGCGGCGTTGAAAGCAACTAGTGAGACGCAAATCTGGCTGAATGAATTGGCGACTTTGCGAACAGAATATGTAAAGTTAATCGAGTGGCGAAAAGCCGATTTGCTGGAAGCACCTAAAAAGAAAACGACTACCCTTATTAAGAAAAAAATAGTGCCCGTTAAAAAATAAATAGATAGGAAATAAAAAAAAGATAAAAATAAAAATAAAAAATGGTATAACCATTTATTATTTTTTTTATATATATAATTTATTCAAGCACTAAGCATCGCCATTTGCTGTAAATCCGGGTTCCAGGTCATGGGGCGTGCTGCTCGTAAATATTTGCCAATAGCTTCATCTCTCTCCGTATATATAATATTACCTCCACTCCCGCCCCCGCGAAAATCAATGACTTTATTGTCAAATTTTCGCCAATATTCAAAGGGCGATAAATATACGAAATCGTCGGGGTCAACTTCATCTGTACTAGCTGCGCTGGGTTTATAAACCGCAAACAGTTGGTGTCCGTAAGGAATAATCGCGGGCACAATTTTTTTCACCATTTGCAAATTGGGCGTGGCTACATTATCACCATTATAATTATTCCAAATAATTTCTCGCCGCTCACCACTGATAGCCGACCGCAAGACTAGAGTAATGATAGTCATATTGGCATCCGAAATCAACTGAAAGAGCTGTTCGTCGGTCGCTTCGTAAAGTGGATTTTTATAGACCTGGTGGGTTTGTTTAAGGAACAAGTAGAGGCACATCCATTCATCGTAGAAATGGGCTTTGATACATTTCAGCAGATTTTCGCTTTTGCTGATAATGGCTTCTTCCAATAGCCGCACATATGCGTGATTTGTATTATTAATGAACCCAGCAATATTAATGTCAAAATATTGCTTTTGATTTAAATCGCCGATAAGACGTGTGCATTCACGGAACTCGCTGTCAATATGGCGCATATGTTCTATTTCGTACTGATCGCCATATAACAAGGTGTCGAGATTTCCGAATACTGCGTCGTAGAAATACATCACTTCGCGGTCGGTTAAGTTGAAGCGGTTAATATCTATAAGTGGTTGAATAGCCGCATAGGCTATATTGGCGAGATGTTCTAAAATACGGGTTTTGTACCAGCTGTCCTCCAACCAAAGGAAGGACTTGTAAAGGCTGAGCACTAAATCCGGATTTGTTTCGTGAAAACTTATTACCTGATTTATTATACTTACCGGGAGCATTAGAACCTGCAGTGCGTATGATGGCTGAGACATTTTCTTATTATTTATTTGCTTGTTGCTTATTTGCTTATGAGTTATGTATGATCTTTTTAAAACATAAAAAGCATTTCAATTTTTTGATCAAAACCATTTTTTCAGTTCTAGCTGTTTATCGTGCATATTCGCTAATACTGGAATTGGCATCGGCACGACAAGTGTGCTCGCATCCCGCTTGTATTTCATATAGCCATCAGCTTCGCCATAGACTTGATTTATGGCATAATCTAGCACAATTTTATTTAACACATTAATTTGTCCAGGAATATCAGTCGGTTGATTTTTGGAATATTGTAAAAACATGCCGCGCATTATAATTTGCAGCTCATCCATATTTTGCTCGCCGATCACATATTGCCGGTTTGATCGGTTAAACACACCTGCTCTGATGCCGTTTTGAATAATTTGTATATTTCGTCCACTAAAAAAGGCATTAGATAATTGCGTATCATACCAATTTCCAGACATTGCGTCCCGGAAAGAATATTTAGTGCTATTTATTGGAATGCGGTCAGACATTGAAAAACGTTGATCAATATTCGGTCCTAATATGTTTACTCGTCCGTTACTGGTGGATCCATTGCTACTAAGGAGACGTTCCATATATATATAAAACTAATAGAAAAATATTTAATAGTTCTGTAATATATATAAATGACGTTTCAAAGTACGGTAATGACGGTTGCTATAATTTTTTTAATCGTGTCTCTCTGTTTTATTGGATTGGCGCTTTATAATCAAAAATACAAGTCAGAATTTCCACCGGTTATTCCTAATTGCCCTGACTACTGGGATATGAGTGGAAATATGTGCATTTCTCATCCAAAAGTAGGAGATAGAGTTAGTTCGTGTACTGCACCAATGGATTTTACATCAGCTTCATGGGCGGCAGGAGGTAAATGTGCTAAATACAAATGGGCAAAAGATTGTAAATTAACCTGGGATGGAATTACCAATATAGCCGATACTTGTACATAGGACTTAAAATACAAATATAAATATAAATATAAAAGGATTAATATATTGTTTATAATGCAAACTATTAATTTCAATACAATGAATTTCAATACAATGAATTTCAATTCTATTCTAAATAGAACGACTGTTTCAAATGAAATAAAAAGCATTTTAACTCAATTTGAAAAAAACAAGCACGATTTTTCGTTTAAGCGAGGTATCTATATTTACGGCTCACCGGGCAGCGGAAAAACGGCTTTTGTTATAAATTTATTAAAAGAATTAAATTACGATATCATAAAATACGACGCAGGAGACATCCGCAATAAAACGATAATTGATACAATTACGAAAAGCAACATGTCCGATAAAAGTGTCATTAGTTTATTAAACAAAAAATCAAAACCCATTGCGATTGTAATGGACGAAATTGATGGAATGAATAACGGCGACAAGGGCGGCATCAACTCTTTAATCAAAATAATTCGACCTAAAAAAACACGCAAACAAAAATTAGAAGATTTATCATTTAGCCCGATTATTTGTATTAGCAGTTATCACGTGGATAAAAAAATAAAGGAACTAATGAAGGTTTGTAATGTGTTTGAACTTAAAAGTCCGACTTCAGCGCAAATCCAAAACATTTTACAAGTCTCTATGCCGTCCTTAGAAAATAATGTCATTGTAAATATGGTTGAATACTTACAAGGCGATTTGCGGAAATTAAATTCAGTGAATAATATTTACCAAAAACATAATAATATATTAAAAAATGAAATCATACAGAATATATTTAAGGCGAAATCCTACAACGAGGACACCAAGGATATAACGAAAAATCTATTTAATGTATCACATTCCATAACTGATCACATAAATATGTTAAATGATACGGACCGCACGATTGTCGGACTTCTCTGGCATGAAAATATTATAGATATTATCGGTAAAAAGAAAAAGGAAATTTCTATTCCGCTCTATACAAAAATCCTGGATAAAATATGTTTTGCCGATTATATTGACCGCATTACTTTTCAGAAACAAATTTGGCAATTTAATGAAATGAGTTCCTTGATGAAAACCTTTCATTGTAATAAAATATACCACGACGCCATTGGTAGTAACATAAAAAGCAAACAGCCCGAAATACGTTTTACCAAGGTTCTCACCAAGTACAGTACCGAATATAATAATTCTTTATTTATTCAAGATTTGTGCCAAAAATTATCCCTTGATAAAAAAGATACCTTTTCTTTTTTTCTTAATTTAAGAGTAAATCACACTGATGAAGAAATATACGCAATGTTTGAATTATACGATATTAATAAATTGGATATTAACCGAATTTATAGATATTTAGATAAATATACAAATAAGGACTGCAAAGTTGGTGGTGATGATAAAATAATTGATGATTATGCTGAAGGGGATATACAAGAAACCTATATTTCAAATGAAGAATTTTAATTATGTATATATTTTTAATTATATATACATTTTTAATTATAAATATTTAAAATCTACCGTTTAAATATTTCTACAACATATGTATTTTGAAATAATGGATAAACCACCGTCCGTTGACAAAATGCCAACAGTATGTTTAAATATGATTGTAAAAAACGAATCAAGGGTGATTACAGGTACACTTGATAATTTGTGTAAATATATCAATTTTGATTATTGGGTTATATCGGATACCGGCTCAACTGATAATACCCAACAAATTATTTCGGATTATTTCCTCGACAAGGCAATCCCTGGCGAATTAGTCTCGCATGAATGGAAAGACTTTGGTCATAATCGCTCCAAGGCATTAGAAGCGGCTTATGACAAAACGGATTTTTTATTAATATTTGATGCCGATGATAAGATCAACGGTGATTTTAAGTTGCCTTTGACAAAGGGCGGTAAACACTCGGACCGGTATATGTTAAAATTCGGACAAGGTTTTGAATACCTGCGCCCGCTCTTTATTAATAATCGCAAACGATGGATGTTCAAAGGCGTTTTACACGAATTTTTACACAATATAGACCCCGTGAACGAAGATTCTATTATTCAAGGAAATTATTATATTGATTCAGGGCGAACCGGCAACCGCAGTCAAAACCCGCTTAAATATTATGAAGACGCCATGATATTAGAAGCCGCTTATGAAAAAGAACTGCCACTACCGGACAAAGGCTTATCCGGGCGCTATGCTTTTTATTGTGGTCGCAGTTTTAAAGACGCCGGCGAAAAATACTTCACAAACTCAATTGAATGGTATAAAAAGGTATTGGATATACCGAACCATTGGCATCAGGAAAAATATTATGCTGCGCTGGAAATTGGTATTATGTACCGAGAGAAAAAACAAATGGACGAAGCCGTTAAATATTTTCTGAAAACTTTGGAATACGATGGCGAGCGCATTGAAGGACTAGTAATGGCGGTTGAATATTTTTATCAAACCGGACAATTTATTTTAATAAACGCCTTGTATCATAAATTTAAAAATTATAAGCACGACGTTGGAGACAAACTTTTTATCAATAGACATATGTATCAAGACCGGTTAGAATTTTTTAACGCTATTAGTGCATATTCTCGTTCGGTCAATGACAAAGTCGACGGTTATCAATGCTGTAAACAATTGTTAATTCGCCAAGTCATTGGTCAAAGCGACCTTAATCTGGCTATTAATAATTTATTCTGTTATAGAGAAAATTTAGAACAAGATAAAGATACTATGCAGCTATTTAATGGACTAAATAATATGGTCTATAAATTTAACGAGCTGGTAAATAACCAAAATACAATCGAGCTGTGGAATTTGTTGTTCAAACAAAATCGCTCAAAAATAACGGAATTTAATAAAACAGTGGCAAAAAACCTCCGAAAATCAGTAACAGAGCATAAAAATGGAGACGTAAACATTTTAATTACCTTTACGACGTGTAAGCGGCTCGATTTATTTAAGGAAACATTGAATTCAATCTTAAACTGCTGGTATGATGTGGAGAGAATAAAACACTGGTTTTGTGTAGATGATAATTCCTCGACCGAGGAGCGGCAGCAAATGAAATCCACCTATAGCTGGATTGAATATCATATGAAAACTCCAGAAGAAAAAGGACATCGTCAGAGCATGAATATCATCTGGGATAAATTAAATAAAATGAAGCCAGACTATTGGATACATATGGAAGACGATTTCCTCTTTTACCATTCGATGAATTATGTGACTGACGCTATTGCTGCTCTTAAACAAGGGTCCTCGCAGAATATTAAACAGCTTGTATTCAACCGGAATTATGCCGAAACAATTGACAATTATCATACCCGAGGGCATTTACCTACCCATATGCCAAACATTGTCTTACACGACCACCGCCCGAACGAAAATATTATACATTATCAAAATTCGCAGTATTGGCCTCACTACAGTTTTCGTCCTTCGATGACAGATGTGAAAGCAATTTTAAAGCTCGGTAATTATGATTCACCGAACCAATTTTTTGAGCGAGATTATGCCGACAAATGGACAGACGCGAATTATAAAACCGCCTTTTTTGACCGCATTACGCATCGGCATATCGGACGATTAACGACCGAGATTAGCAGCGGTAAAGTTAAAAATGCATATGAACTAAATCAAGAGTCGCAATTTAATACATATACCAAGCCAAATAAAAAAATAAAGATGATTAATTTAGAGCGCCGCGCGGATCGAAAAGTTAAAATAGTGGAATTATTTAAAAAGAACGGCGTGAAAGAATATGAGATCGTTAAAGCCGTGGATGGTTTAAAATTAGAGCCTCTCATGGAACTTAAAAAACTATTTGAGGGCAATGATTTCGGTAATCGCCGCGGCGTGATTGGATGTGCTTTGAGCCATTTGAAACTTTGGCGTGAATTGATTGAAGACAAACAAAATAGTTATTATATTGTGTTTGAAGATGATTTTGAATTATGTCAAGGGTTTGAGGAACGATTTAAACAATTAATGCCGGCTTTTGCTGAAAAAGAACTGATATTTCTTGGATATCATATGTTTAGTGCGATGCGGCAAAGGGTAAAAGATATATATGATACGCTGGAGAGGGGGGTTCCGCCCCCCCACGACGGTATGTCCCTTTCAAACCCGACTTTTAGAGAAATTTCTGACCAGGCAGTCGTTGGGGGGCTGAACCCCCGTGTAGAACCCTTAAATAATGATTTATATATTGGCGGCACATTTGCTTATTCGGTTAATAAAGAAGGAGCGAAAAAGCTTTTAGCATATATAGAGAAAAATGGCATTAAACATGGCATTGATTATGTGATTAAAATTGTATCTGAATTAAATATTTCAGAATTACAGCCTTTGTTGGTTTTTTCCGAGTGGAATGAAATGGGCGGTCCTAATGTAGACACAGACATTCAAAATAGTTCGGAAAGTTTAGATTTCAACAATGTGATTGAAGACCAATTTGAGTTTATGCCCAAATTAGACCAAATCGGTCATGATGTGTATTATCATCACGGCATGTGCTTAACGGACTGTATGTTAAAAGCGCTGAAAGACCCCAATTGTGTTGGTTTTAACACCTTGGGTTTTTTCAAAAATAACATAGAACAATTAACACCCTCTATTTATTTTGGCGAAAAAGATGGCGTGTATATTAAAAAAAGTTATCAGCAGGCAGAAAAAGCAGCACAGCAAGCAGCAGAGAAAGCAGCACAGCAAGCAGCAGAGAAAGCAGCACAGCAGCCTAAAAAAATAAAAATAAAAATGCTTTGCAACTGGTGTTCTAGCGAACAATTGTGTAAAGAATGGTCAAATATGTGTATGATCTATTACAGCTGGAAAAATATAGAAATGATTTGGCAGGAGACGGATACGGTAAAAGCGGACTATTATGTAATTATTAACTCCCCATGCAAAAATGACTATTATGACCCGAAACGTACCTTGGTCTTTCAAATGGAACCTTGGATACAAGACCCGACTAAACACTGGGGCGTTAAAACTTGGGGAGAGTGGGCGACACCGGACCCTGCTAAGTTTTTTAAAGTGTTCAGTCATAAAACGCATTTAAATAACGTGCAATGGCAGATCAATATTGGGAAAAAAAACCCCAACGACGGGTTTGAAAGGGCAGAGCCCTTTAGGGTTGCGACGATATGTAGTGCGAAAAATCACGATGAAGGGCATATACTCCGCAATAATTTTATTTCTTACGTAGGAGATAACACCTCCAGCATAATTGACGTATTCGGAAGACAAAACTATCACAATTTCCGTTCGTATAGAGGACCCGTCGAAGGCGACAATAAATATAACGTGTATGCCAACTATAAATATTGTTTCGCAGCCGAAAATAACAGCGAACATAACTATGCGACTGAGAAAATATGGGAATGCATTTTATGTGAATCTCTCTGTTTCTATTGGGGCTGTCCTAATTTAGAAGAATATATAGACCCGCAAGCTTTTGTGAGATTACCGTTGGAAGACCCAGCTGCTGCCCTTAAAATTATGCAACAAGCTATTGAGGAAGATTGGTGGTCTCAGCGTATTGAGACAATCAAGCTAATGAAAGAAAAAATATTGACGAAATTAGGGTTTTTCCCTTTATTAGAAAGCCTTCTTTAATGATCAATATCTTTAATGGTCGATAAAATATTATCTTGTTCTTTAAAAAAATAGTCATTTGGTACATAAAACCGAAAGTCAGGCGTTAGTCGATAAATCATATTAAATAAATCATCAATCGGAACATTAATAGAATGATTGATATATTCCATTATTTTTTTCGCACCTTTGTTTGAAATCAGGTAAGCGGTGGTTTTATTAAAAAAATTCTTTTCGCATTCATAAAAATACGGATTAACTGGTCTAGTTTTTGTAAAAGGATACCAATCACTTTTCGCCAAATGACAAAGATCCGTATCCTCTGGTAGATGCTGTAGGAGTGTGTATAATTCGTCCAAGGGTTTCACTAATTCGACATCATCTTCTAATATTAAATAATATGCTTGACCTGCTTGCGGTTGCTCTTGTCCTACTTGCGGTTGCTCTTGCCCTTGCGCCAATTGTTTTATCAAATTTAAATGGCTCCAGGCACATCCAAATTCACCGCGCGTCATTGCTTTGCCATTTAAGCGCACGCTGTTATCATATTTATAGGTCGTATTTTCATATGTAAGTATTGTCTTATCTGCATTACTTATATCTATTTTTTTTCCATTCACGCCATTATAAACTATTGTTTCTAATCCAATCATCGAGAGATTTATCAATAAATCATCTAATTTTTCCAAGCGCGATGCATATTCTGGCAATGTTATAATATATGGAGTAATTTGGGAAAGGCTGGGCGACGTGGTTTTCACATGGTAAAGTATAGTATTTTCAATGGGTTTCTTGAAAAAGAATTGTTGGCGCAGCGGCACTTCATAAAAATTATAATTCGGCATATAGCATTGTTGAATATGATTAGAGAGATAGGCGGCTGTCCAAGCCAGTGTGCTCATAGAGCAAATCAGTGTTTTACATTGTTTCATAATATTAAAATCAACAAGTAAAGAATTTGTTTCACAATTAAAGGGTATGTCCTTTACTCGAAACCAGTGGTTTATTTTATCTATAAAAATTGCGTCGCTTTCACTTTTAATCGGCTCGCATAATAAACAAATTGTTTTCCCCTGAAAATCAAGCGTTTCAAAAAGTTGGATATAATAGCAGGCTTCAATAAATTCAGGACGTCCATTAAAATCGCCGAGCCGTATATGAATAACTATATCATATTGTTGACTTGGTAACAAGGGTAAATCTTCTATTATTTCCCGCATCAAATATATTTCATTCGTATCGGTTTGAATACGGTGTATATCTTGTGACCTCTTCATATACTCTAAAATCTGTGCTTTATATTTCAAATAGAGATGGGAAAACTGGAAAAAACCATCCATGTAAATATTAAAAGGTTTCAAATTTTTCTGCCATTGTTTTAAAAAAGTCTCATCCGTTATGGTGAGATTTTTCTTGACATAGAGACCCTGTCCGTTCTCTTTATTTATATACTGATTACTCGTTAATTTATCAACGTTAATTGTATGCTTATAAAAGCCGAGTGTATTGTAGCCCATATGGGGGTTTTGCCCCCCCTCGACGAACGGGTTTGAAAGGGCAGAGCCCTTTATGTCATCCCCTTCATGATCTAACCCAGGATAAAAAACATGAGCATTATCGTCAGTCGCCACAAAGTCCTTCTGTAATGTGTAAGTCAAAGAAGGCTGTCGCATACTCAAAACAACGCAGGACATATAACGAAATATGGCATTCCCTAGTCGTCCGCTGGGTATAAATACAATTTTCTTTTCCTCATTCATGGATTTTATAATTGTATATAAAATATATTTATATACAAATATCTAAAAGAATTAACATTTAATCAAAACTCTGAGTGCGTTCCCGCCAGAGGTTGATTGCACTATCCGCAATGGATATTCTCAGATTACTCATACACTGTTCAGGACTATCGTAAAACAAATGATTGGTATTGAAATTTGGTAACAAACTGCGCACCTTAATAGGGTAACCCTCCGCGTCACATGTACCGGTAGCATCTACCATTTTATACAATTGGCGCTGCTCATACGAGCCAACCATAAATGGATACTTTACACCAGTGACTGCATTGCGAACAAATGTTTGCGGCTTGTTAGAAGGGTAGTATCGGCGTTTGCCCTTTTTCGTACCCTCTGTCATGCGATTTGCTACATTTTCTTCATTGTACAAATCGTCATAACCCATAGTGTTGGTCTCGTTCTTGCTCATTGTAATACTAATACTTATAAATAAGAAATAGCTTTAAATGGATTATATAATAATATTATATGGCGCTTTCACCAGCTGATGCAGGTTCCGATGCAAATGCAGACACTATCAACCGGTTAATTTCTTCATCTTTTTTTTTCAGTAGTTCAACCAATTGATCGATCTGGTTTTGCTGCTGCTGTAAAATTTGAACAACTTGTTCCAATGTTAATTGTTGAGTTGTGCCATTACTGTTAGAAAAAGTGATACAAGGCTGGTTCGGTTGTTGCTGTTGCGCCGCCCGCATTTTTTCCATCTCTTTTTTCCGAGATTTTTCAATTTCAACCATTTGTTTAATGACATCCGGTTTCATATTCGGTCGTCCCGGTTCATAGGTTTTTAATAACTGTTCAATGCGGTTGACATAGAAATCAATAAAATCCGCATCCTTAATAAACATATCCACCGTTTTATTCGACGCTTTTGTGAATTGCGGGTTGGGGTTATCTTCTAATAAGCGCCGTTTATCAAAAGTATTATGTTCATGCGAAAAAACTAAAATGGATTTCATCGGGTCTAATTGCACAAAAGGTATGGTATAATTTTTAAGAAAATGCTTTTCCTCGGCGAGTGCGGCATTATCCTCATACCGAGTTATTTTTAAAAGTTCGCGTTTAAAGGCAAACGTACCAGCTGTTGAATGATTATCGCGATATGGTCCAAATTGGTATAATTTCTGTATATGTTTGAAATAAATGTAGATTTCACTGCTGCCCGCGCATAAAGCGGAGGGATTTTTTATTAACCGCTCAACGGCGTGCGACACGCGATCCGGCGGATAATAATCGTCATCGTCCATGTAAACAATAATATCACCTTTGGATTTATCATGCATCAGATTGCGTTTTTTCCCCAAGAACATTTTCTGATTGTAGGCGTAATACTTCACTTGGGGTATATGAGTAACCAAATCACCGATTTTATCCGTCCCATCATCGATGATAATCCATTCCATGCGGTCTTTGGGGTAATCTTGATGTTCAAAACATTTTATCATATACGAAATAAATGGACGCCGATTGAAGGTAGGTGTGCATATGCTGACAAACGGTCTTAGGTTTGCTGTGCTTGAGGTTTTTGCGCTTGGCAGTGCCTTTTTTTCAGTTATTCCTACTGCGTTTGCTCCTACTGCGTTTGCTCCTACTGCGTTTGCTCCTACTGCGTTTGCTCCTACTGCGTTTGCTTCTTCCGCCACTTTATTCTTTTTCGCCTGCGTTGTCTTCTTTTTGCCCATTAATTTATATACAAATGTATATTTATATACAAATTTAAAATAATTGTTTTGAAAAATAGCGAAAGACGGTCCAACCAACCAGAGCCAAGTAAACAACACCCATCACTCCGGCAATCGATGGGTCTAATTTATCATACGCTGCTCCGCAGACAAAAAAGCCAAATAACACGACCAAGGGTTTAACATTACACGCCATTATATTTGCGACTTCTTTCCAATTTTGGCTCATTGGAAAAAACATAATCGTGCCAAGTAACCGCATAAGAATAATAAGCGCCAATCCAAAACCTAAGCCCCACGCATATAGAAGAAATCCCCCCCATACAGTGACCTTTGTATCAGCCGATACAGCTGAGCCGAAGGCTGAAAAAAACCCGGTAATTAATGAAATAAATCCACCAACAATGATGGTAAACGGCATAACGAAGTAAATTTGAAACACGTGATTTCCCAAAGGACCATCAGGGCTAAAATTATCTAAAAATCCCTTTAGTATTGCACGATTGCTTTTAAAACAACCCGCCACTGTTTTTGCAAACCAATTCATTAATCTATCAGCCAATGTCAATTTCGCCAAATCTTCTTTTGAAGCGTCTCCTTTAATTTTTATTAAATTATATGGAAAGTTATCCTCCATGCCCATAAAAGAGCCAGTTGAGGTTTCTTTACAATCGACGATATTTTCAGGACCATGTTTCAATATTTCATAACTTTTAGCACTATAAAACATTTCATCGGTAGGAAATATTTCGTCCAATTCACTACCGCGCGATGTTAAATAAATAAAACTGGACCCAAATAGACCAAAAATCAAGGTTAATACAAAATATGTAAAGAGTGATTTAATAAATCCTGTCCAACTATTTTGAACAGTCACTTCTCCTTTTTTTTTATCCTTGGCTGCTTGATCTTGATCATCTCTATCTTTTTTTTCTTTTGCTTCTCTTGCTTTTTTTGCATCTTCTGTTTCTTTTGAAGTTTCAATGGGCATTTATATATACATAATAAATAATAAATATCTATATATTGTATAAATGCCAAAACCCACAAAAAAGGTTTCGCATAAACACAAGCCCCATAACAGGACCAAAAAAAATTCAAATAAAGCAAAAACATGCTATTCGGATGATAAAATGGGGCAAATATGTACTACGGGGCAATATAGTACATATGAAGGAAACTTTTATAAAAACAAAGATAACTTAAAAAAGTTTGCTGAAATAAAAGAAAAATTTAATCAAAATTTAAAATTTAAAAAATTAAAAACACACAAGCAAAAATATACCAAATATTTACAACAAAATTTTCACCAAGGCGAAATACCTAAAGTTATTCATCAAATTAAGAATGATTATTTTTCATATGTAAATGATGAATGGTTTAAAGCAAATGACATTGAAAAACAAGAAAAAAAATACTATGTGCAAATTGATAATTTTCGCATTGTTCAAGAGCAAGTATACTATAAGTTAATTAGCTATGTTAATGATTTTATTAAAGAAAATCCACATTCGCCAAAAGCGATTGCGCTAAAAAATGTTTATAATTCGTTAAAAAATGACACACGAAAGTCAATGGCGAAACACGTTGATTTGGCAGTATCTCGGTTGGATAAATATGTAGAAAAGGATGATATGTATGGATTATTGGCATTTGTAAATCAAAATGAGACTATTTCGTGGGCTTCGCCTATACGCTGGTCTATTACGCCTGATGAAAAAAATGTTAAACAATATATAAGTCATATATCTTTTGGAAAACTCGGAATTTACGATTATCTAATTTATATTGATGATTTACCATCCGATGACGCTGCCACAAAAAAATATAAAAAATTGGTTAAAAAAGAATATTTACACTATATCGGCGAAGTATTTAAAGCCTGTGTAGGACCGGCTAAAGCCGCCAAATATAATCCACAAGATGTATGGGATGTGGAGTTATCTTGTTTACTTGAAATGGGGTGTGACCAAGGCATTAAAAGTGACCCTAATTTTTATAATAAGGTTTCGGCACATGATATCGAACATACATATGATTTTGATTGGACATTATTTACAAAGAAATTAGGATATAGTGAACCACCTAAAAATGCGATTATTGGTCAATTAAGTGGCTTTAAATGTATGGTAAAATTAATGAAAGATAATTGGAATTCTACCAAATGGCAAACCTTTTGGCTTTTTCTACAATTTAAACAAATGATCAGGTTTGAAGATTCCCTGCGATACATTCATTACAATTTTTATAATAAGTTCTTGGAAGGGCAGCCCGCGCAAATGCCTTCTGAAATTTACCCATTGTTTGGTCTTTCTCTTATGTTTAATACATTTTTATCGGAACAATATGTTGAGCATAATTTTAACCCACTGTATGTCAACTACGTAAAACATTTAGTTGATGATTTAAAAGAATTATTTATTAAAAAAATAGAAATTAATTCGTGGCTGTCCCCGAATACCAAAAAAGCGGCATTAGATAAATTAAAGAAATTACAGATTTTTGTGGGAAAGCCCGAAAAATTGCGTTACGATCCTTTACTTAATTATGTTGCGGATGATCCATTACACAATGTTGGGCTATTGTTGCAATGGAAATATAAAAAATATATTAAACTCGAAGGAAAAGCCGTCATTGATATACCTGATTTTGATTGGAGTATATTTAAGATTGTGGGTACCCAGTGTTATATGGTAAATGCCTATTATCGACCCAACAGCAATTCAATTTACGTTCCTTTAGCCTATTTGCAAAAACCGTTTATTGATTTAGAAGAAAGAGGACTAGAATATAATTTAGTGTATATTGGATATACTTTAGGGCATGAATTGTCGCATGCTTTAGACGATACAGGAAGTAAGTTTGATGCCGATGGAAACTTGAATAATTGGTGGAGCGATGCGGATCGCGATGCATTTAAAATTAAAATCAAGGATGTTGTTAAGCAATATGAAACTTTTGCAGCCCGTGATGGAATTAAATTTGATGCCGAGATGAGTGTTGGTGAAGATTTAGCAGATATTTCCGGTATGGCTTTAGTGGAGGGTTATTTACTAGACAATCAAGTTGTCAATGACGAAACTATTAAAATTAAGAAAATGAATTTGGCAAAATTATATATGAATTTAGCGATTCAAGGACAACAGAAAATATATAAGGATGCGATAAAAGCGCAATTGAAGATGAACCCCCATCCTTTAGAGAAATATAGAGTTAACTGTGCTTTGGCACGTTTAGAATTGTTTAAGACAATTTATGGAATTAAAAAGGGTGATGGGATGTATTGGAATAATGATACTATTTGGTAATTATATCTGATAATTATATTTGATATTTATTTAGTATTTATTTAGTATTTATTTAGTATTTATCTTTTTAAAAAATAAATTTGCTTTATTTTAGCAAAATATAAATAACTTTATGCTTTTATATATATTTTTTTGTTTATTATATATATAAATGGTCCGTCGTCATTCTCGCAAAGGTTCTCGCAAAGGCACTCGCAAAGGTTCGCGCAAAGGTTCGTTGAAGGGTGGTGCTGCTTCTCTCCGCCGCAAGCGTGTTCAGAAAGCCACTAAGCGTGTTGTTAAGATGGCTCGCAATGCCGCTAAGGCTGCGTCGAAAGCCGCCTCCAAGGCTGCGTCGGCTTCCCAAAGTGCGTCCGCCTCCCAGGCTGCGTCGGCTGCCAAGGGTGCTGCCCAAGCCGCATCCCAGGCTGCGTCGGCTGCCCAAGCCGCGTCTGCCGCTGCGTCCCAGGCCAAAGGTGCCGCTCGCTCTTAAATTATACAAAATGTAACCAACATTTAAATTAATTAATAATAATGTAAAAAATCATTATTATTATAACCGAGCATAAGTTTACCGAGCATACAATAAGGCAGCGTTACCACCCGTAAAAGTTAAAATATTAAATCGCTCTTCCAATACCGTTAAATCATAGTTGTAATCATAAATTCGCCAAGTCGGTTTATTGACGCCAATTATTTCCCCCGTCAGCCGATTGCAGATAGTAAACACTTGGGCTTGCGGATCTAGTGGTGGCTGATATGTATTAAATTCAAATTCAATCTCTTTAAATTTACTTAAATTCATAGCCCCGCTCGGTTGAAAATCAAAAGGGTCGGTATTTAGATTGAAATTATAACAATATAAACCATCCGGTGAATTACCAGCGGAACGCGCATATTTTTCCACATAATTAAAGACACCCGAATCAAATTGATTTTCCCGATAGGCGCCATCTAATAACAAAGCCCAATTCTGCATTATATCTTTTTGATTGCCAGGGTTATATTGTCCGGTCACATAAATATTCGAAGGCACGTCAAATTGTCCTTCATAACAGCCAGAACCCGAGGGATCTAATGACGGCGTATAACTTCCTCTACCACACGGTATTATTAACGGCAAAAAGCCATTTTGTTCTGAAGGCATCTTTAAATCAGACGGCAAATAATCATACGGCCAATTGCTATAATTGGACCATTCATTGCGCATATAGACATCGCTTCTTTGAAAAAACCACATCCAATTTGCCACCATACTTAAACTTTCTAAGGAAACTTTTTTAGATCCCGTTACATTCGGAAAGGAATATTCATATACTTCTTTAATTAAATATTGTTGATTTTCGGCAGCAAATACCTTCATTTCATCTTCCGACAGAAAACCATAAGTGCTTATTAAGTGTATGTCCGCTGCCCAATTTGTACGTTTATCGGCATTGGTATAATCAAGTACAATATTTGGCGGGGGCTGTATAAATCTATAAAATTGGAATAAATCATCAGTTTGATTAGCTTGTTGATAATTCATATCCAACGACGTAACATCGCGCACAACATACAGCTCATTAATTGGGCGCATCTCAATTTCAATATATAATTCATTATATTGCAAACTGATTAAGGGAAAAGCCATTTTGGCGGCTAGGGTAAACCATACATTTAACGGGATGTATAATTTTCGTGCGCGAATAGACGGCTCTGGTCCTAAATCGGTATCATCATAATAAGCATTCGGATATACATTTGAACGTGTCCCGTAATTGGCTGGATCATTTAAGTCAGCCGTATTGCCCGTCATATTGTAATATAAATGTTTTTTGGTTTCATTGAAATCTCGCTCTACTAAATTTTGTAAATACTGACCGGAAAATTTTTGAATGATTTGTCCACCAACTGTAAATCTGACTTCTTTAATCATTTGTGTCCCGATATTTTTAATCCATTTAAATTCATACGGACGCCATTGACCTCTTACATTGCATTCTGGCGGCAAAATAGGGCTCCAGATATTTGGTAAAGATACAACTAAATAGGTATCCATCAATAATTCAGCATATCTAGAGATTTTAAAGCGAAATTGCGATGGTTCATTCAACCGCAGTGTGCGCAACCCATCAAAGTCAGTGCGAAATTTTTGCAGTCCAAAATTGGTATATTTAGCATATTTACATTTAAACATGGTCTTGGATGGATTACCATTCAAGATGACATTTTGATTTCCATATGCAACTAAATTTAATATTCCACCAGCCATTAATATATATAGTGTAATATGACTTTTTTAATATTTAATGATACTTATTTATAATTTATAAATTATAAATTATAAATATAAAAAAATGACCTACTAATATAAGTTAAATGAGTAGTAGAGAATTGGCTTTACAGGGATACAAAAAAAGTTCACCAAACGCATTAGATACTTCAGCCAAATTAGTAAATAAAGGGTCAGATGTAGCAAATTATGTTACACCGAAATTTGCAAAGCGAGGCTTAACTGGTGTAAAACGTGTAGGTGAATGGGGTGTAAATTTATTTGCCGATTCAAGGCTTGGGCAATGGGCGGCAGATAAAACATTTGAGCTAGGTCAAAAAGTGCGAAGTGGTGCTGCCTACACCTTTAACGCACTGCCGGGCGGAGCAATTAAAACAATAGGTGACTTGACCAAAAAGGATAAAATTAGTCAATTAATGACAATTATTATCGGATTTTTATTCTTTATTTTGTTCTTCTGGTTCTTTCAAAAAATGGACTTGGATAAAACAAACTGTTCTAAATTAGAAAAAGTATATACTACATTTCCCCTTATTTCCAGCATTGACCCAGATAATCCTACTTATAAAAATACTCGCTTGCGGGATTTTTATATAAAAACCGCATACAATTGTTGCTCCGCAGGTAATTATAAAAATGATTTTGTAAATCTGTGTGCTTTAAAAAATTGTATTAAACAAGGCGCTCGTTGTCTAGATTTTGAAATATATTCAGTTGATAATCTGCCGGTGGTTGCAGTGTCTTCCGTTAATGATTTTAACATTAAGGAATCGTATAATAGTGTACCTTTTGCCAAGGCGATGGAAATTGTGGCTATTTATGCTTTTTCGGGCGGTAATTGCCCCAATCCAAACGACCCTTTGATTTTAAATTTCCGCATTAAAAGTAATATTAAAGCAATTCACGATGCTATGGCGAAAGCTTTATACAATACCCTGGGTGAGCGTTTACTTGGCAAAGAATTTAGTTATGAAAATACTGGGAAAAATATTGGTAGTTATTTAATACGAAAATTGATGGGTAAAATAGTCATTATTATAGATAAATCCAACCCGTTATTTACCAGCACTTTATTGAATGAATATGTAAATATTGCGTCAAATTCGGCATTTATTCGGTTAATGCGTTATAGAGAGGTTGAATTTTCAATTGATAAAGACGAATTGATTTACTATAATAAACAAAATATGACGATGGTCATACCC
>Ga0209296_1001117_pt1 | contig 21478 bp, 24 predicted proteins | sample S_130206_EF_Meta_FD_187319 | JGI IMG/M metagenome (GOLD analysis project Ga0209296, IMG submission 187319) | Freshwater microbial communities from Lake Simoncouche, Canada to study carbon cycling - S_130206_EF_MetaG (SPAdes) (version 2) | ecosystem: Environmental > Aquatic > Freshwater > Lake ...
TGATATTTGCTCAATTACGATACCAAGCGAGCAAGCAGACGCAGTAATGACCTTTAAGAATAGAATCGACCAATCGGTTAATTTGGGCAGTTTAACGGACTTTAATGGTAACGCATTAACACCTTACAATGCACTGGCATTTAACTTGACACTTGATTCAAAAGCTATTTATAAACGGACTGATAGGCAAGCAACAACTACGGTTAAGTTAAGTACTTGTGATTTTGTTACAAAAGCAATTCCATTAGGGACTAATTATACGCAAAGAGACTGGACTGCCTATTATACTCCTGCGTTTGATTCAATTACGCATGATGAAGTAGGCAGTTGGGTAGGAGTAGACCAAGATTTTGATAGTATAGGATATACTCCTGCAACGATAGTTATTGAAGAAGATGGAGTTTATAATTTAGAGACCGAAATAAATGCAAAAGTAAATGCATGGGCAGCTAGTTATACTCCTATAGTAGCAGGTGGAGGTAATTTTGGAGGATTTAATAATATTGATATATACGTTCATATAATTATAAATGAATCTATTGCAAATACTATTTTGACAATTAATGACAATTCAGCATATTGTAGAGACCAATATGCATCTGATTGTGACCCAAACACATGGAAACCACCAAATCCATTTGGATTTAACCATGACTGGGGGGTAAACACTGGAGTTTACACTAATACCTACACATTAAAAGCAGGAGACCGAGTGGCAGTTGCTGTTGAAATACATCAAGGCGGGCAGTATTTGCAAAAATTATTAACAAGAACGGATATTTCATTTACACAATGGATTTATTTTTTTGGCAACGATACTGCAACACCTTGTTATTTTAAAATTAATTGTTTAAGTTCTGCCCCAACTACTAATACTAATGTATTCGCAATTAATGAATCTTTTGCAAGAATAACCGAGGCAATCACTGGCAGTCAAATGTCTTTTTATAGCGAATACTTTGGCAGAACGGATAGTCAACCAATCGCACTACCTTCCGATGGATGCGGTAGTTTAGAATGTATTACAAACGGATTATTAATACGTGGGCAAAAGATAACTAACAATACTTTCTACTTTACCTGCCATTTTTTAGAGTTATTCAATGCGATGAATTGCATCCACAACATAGGTGCTAAATACTACGAAGGCACAATTAATGGCAATGATTTCAAAGGAATTGTCATCGAGCCAATGGAAGCCTTCTACCAAAACAATGTAATTATATATCACGCAAACGATGTCGCATCACTAATCCGTACACCAATCCAAAAGATGTACTACTCCATTGTTAATTTTGGGTATTCAAAATATGAAGCAGAGGACTTCACTGGTATTGATGAGTACTTTAGTAAGCGAGAGTATAAGACCGAATTAAGCCAAACAAAAAACACCGACAATAAGTTATGCGATTTTATTGCCAGTGGTTACGCATTGGAGGTAACAAGAAGGCAATCAAATTTTGATACAAAAGATTGGAAGTATGACAACGATAAGTTCATTATATGCCTTAAACGTGGAGGCGAAAATAGTTTAGTTGTTGATTTAGGAAATATCTCACTCGCAAACAATGTAATTGACCCACCGACCACCTATAACAACATTATCAGTCCAATACGAAACGGGATGCGATGGTTTAAAACTTGGGCAGCGCAGATGGCAGATGCTAACACTGGCAAGATTACGTTTAGCAGTGCTTTCGGTAACTATTTTGCGGAGTTCTTTACAAGTCAACCTTGTCCATTGGAAGTTGGTGCGATAGGTGAAAATCAAGATTTAGGATTAAACCTATTTGATTCTCCTACCCAAAACTTGCCTTTGTGGAAACCCGAACAAATTAAGTTCGATTATCCGTTATCTTTGACCGATTATATGGACTTCAAAACGAATCCGTACGGAATGATTAAGTTTAATTGTATCGATGGGGTAGATGACTACGGTTATATTATGGACATCGAATATCGGCCAAACGAAGGGATGGCAACATTTACTTTACTCAAAGCATTATTACCATAGTCATGGCATTACACATAAGTCAATATTCATCTTTAGTTTTCGGATTTGGGATTGGAGATAGTTACCCTTGTACTGGCAGTACAGACAAACAATACGCATTAGGTACGGGGCCAACTATTATTGGTACTACTGGAACATTGGATTGCGTTAATGGGCCTGCTCAATCGATTGTAATAGGTGCTGCCGGGATTACGCAAAACACATATTGGGGCGGTACTGGAGACCGATTTTGGCAACAAGTAGATTGGGAAGCGCAAACTGCTTACAATTTTGGAATATATGGAAGTCCGACTGTTTCAGTAAATGGTTGTTATATGGATGCCGATTGTGGAGGCACTTATGTTTCATTAAATTATTTAGGAATACCGAGGACTTCTGCAATATTGCTTTCAGCTACATTAAGCTCTTGCGTTGTTCGTGTAACATTTGCAGGTCAAGTGAAATTTAGCGAAGATACTATCTTAAAGGTAATGCAAGATGACGGAAGCGGTAATTGGACTGTGTTAGCATCTTTACCTTTACCTGCGAATCAGCAAAATAATCAATTACCTTATGTTGTACCTTATGCCGATGTCAACTTCACAAGTGCTGATGTTGGTAAATCATTCCACTTTAAAAGCGAAGTAATACATAACGGAGGCATCGTAACGAATGCGGACTGCTACATAACAATAGGCAGTACCGTTGAAGAATTGCCTCCTATTGCTGCTGCTGAAAATAGTTTTGTTCAGTTCGGAGATGGAATTAATGACCCAAGTTGTGGCATAGTTCGCAATGTTTGCTTCCCAATCATAGGCATGGATGATTGTCAATTTCAATTGGTAGTCGATGCTGCTGCCAACGGAGCTTATGACAACTTCCCAAACAATATTCTTGGTGATGGAATAAATAGCGGTATAGTATTATATCTTACAATATGTGAAGATTGCACTATCCCTACTGCTATTACTCAATCCCCGACATTCGATAATTCAGTTGCGATATTAGACCAGTGGTTAAGAGATGGCGAAACTTGGGATTTCGTAAATAAAACAATTGCTTGGGGAGACTTGGAGAATTATATGTTCACAAACATTGCAACTAATCAGTGCTTCCGAATATGTCTATGCAAACGAGAGCCGGATTATAGTAGTCAAGGAGATTGGATAGACACCGTAATCGGATGTATGACCGATTGCTTTCAACTAATCGACAATTATTGCTACACTACTGCGATTGCCTATCACTCTAACACTAACAATTACTGCTTCCATTACGTTGAAGGTAGTTCTTTTGTAAATAAGATTAGACTCCCGATGTACCTTCGTAGTCCGCAATATCCTTCAACTGAAAAAGGTTATCAAAAAAGTAACGGAGATTTCGTTAAGCTATCCGAGAGAATAAATGAGGAGTGGTTACTTGAAGTTGGATGGATTCCAGGCACGTGGCACAAGGCATTAAAAATTGCACTTTCGCACGATTACATATTAGCTGAGAATATAGATAGCGGACTTAACGAGTATGTGTATTGTAATCAGCCTTATGACATAATTTGGGAAAAAAGAAGATGGCCTTATCCATTGGCGAAAGGTGCAACTAAATTATTTAAACAAATTAATTTGTGTTCAGTTAATTCTAATTGCTAATTTTACCCTATGAAAAAACAAGGAAGCGGAATTCTAATCATTGCAGTAGGTCATCTAAACTATGGCAGAATGGCAGCTAATTTATGTGCGTCTATTAAGCTATTTAAGGATGAAACAAAGGTTGCATTAGCATATAGCGAAAGCGCAATTAGTAGGCTAAATGAAGCAGAATTAGCGATGTTTGATGAGAAGATTATCGTTGATAAGTCAATGTATAAGTTAGGCGAAAATACCGAGGCATTCATTCGCACTAAAACATTCATGGACAAGCTCACACCTTTTGAGAACACCTTGTTTTTAGATGCGGATGTAATTTGGTTTGGCAAGACATCACCTGCTAAAGTATTGGAATCACTTTTAGGCAATGATTTTGTATGTGCCAATCGTGGTCACGTTGACTTTAGCAGTACTTATTTAGATCCAAAGTTTACGCAATGGGCAAACGTGAACGATATTAAAGCATTGCACGAATTTACCGAAGGTTTGTTTTATCGTTACCATTCCGAGTTTATGTATTTTGAACATTCAAAAGAAATTAGCTCATACTTTAAGGAAGTACGCAAGCAGTATGACAAGCCATTAGTATCACAATCGCAATTTGCAGGAGCCTATCCCGATGAGGTTGCTTTTGGCATCGCAGGTACTATTACTGGAGTTCAAACAAAGATTGACAACTACAATCCGAGTTATTGGCATACTCTCGAAAAAAGCAAAGAACACACGCATATTTTAGCGCATAAATTTAATACTTATAGCATAGGAGGTAACTTCAATGACCAACAAACTAAAGACAATTACAACCGAATAGCAAAGTATTCGTATATGAAAATGGGGTTAATTAATCCGTATCAGATTAGTAACCAAAACGATAAAAGAAGGTATTTAAAAGAAAGACAATTATTATGATTGAGCCGAATGTTGCCCCATTTGAAGCACTAAAACTTTACTACACAAAACACATCAAGTCGCACGTTTACATCGAGACCACAAAGCTCTACGATGCGTTACGCATACATGCTGATGGTGAATATCCGACACATCTAATCGATTCGACAAGACCAAGCGAATCAGCAGAAATCAAAAGGTATCGAAAGGAGACCTATCAGCCACATACAAAAGCAACCGTTAGCAAGGTAATATCTTCTCTTTATAAGATTAGAAGGAGCCAAGACTGGAGTATTACCTATGATAAGGATGAATTGGCAAAAATTAATGCCCCCGAAGATGAGTCACTAAAAGACTATTGCGAGGACTACTTTCCGTACTTTAGAAGTATAACTAATTGGACATTTTCTGTCCTTTTGAAAAACTATCTAATCGATGCAAATGCGGTTATTTTCGTTATTCCATTAAACACCGATAAGTCTCCCGAAGAGTTCTATAAGCCGTTTCCTTTTATCTTCAATTCAAACGATGTCATAGTATATCGTGAAGGAGATTACGCAGTAGTACGTTCGCAAGAGAAATGCACGTATACTATGGGTAACGTATCAAGAGAAGGAAGTATCTTTTACACTTTAGACAAGATGGAGTTTGTAAAGTACGAAGAACGATTTTCCGAAAGCGACAAGAAAATGATTTTAGTGGAGACTTCAAGATGGGAGCATAACTTGGGTAAAGTTCCAATGCTAAAGACTGGAGGTATCTATTTAAAGACCGAGAATTACACTGCGATTTGGGAAAGCCGAATTGCGTCAATGGTGCCAAGACTTAACGAGTTCGTGACTATGTTCAGCGACTTCAAAGCGGAGATAGTGCAGCACGTTCATAGCACTCGTTGGGTAATGGCTACGCAAGATTGTACTCATTGTAACGGAGCAGGAAGAATCAGTACAATGGTAAACAATGCAACCAGTGTAATTGTTTGTCCAACTTGTAACGGAACAAGTAAGGTATTTACTTCGCCATACGATAACATCGTGTTGATGACACCGACCAAGATGAACGAAGGAGAAGCTCCGTTACAAAGCGGGCCACCTGCCGGTTACATTCAAAAGGCAGATGTTGCATTGATGACCGAATTAATGAATAAAATCATTAACGAGCAGACATATTACGCACTATCAGCTATTAATATGGAGTTCTTGGCAGAAACACCTTTAAATCAAAGCGGAGTTGCCAAAGCGCAAGATAAAGATGAATTAAATAACTTTGTTCACGCAATCGCAGAAGACATTGTTCGCATAATGGATTCCATTTATTACTTCACCAACATTGAGAGATACGGTTATGTAACTAATACACCAATTGCCGACCAATTACCGACTATCAACGTGCCGGAACGATACGATTTACTATCAACTACCTACTCAATCGAGCAGTTAAAATTGGCAAAGGACGCATCAATCAATCCAGTTATTATCAATGCGATGGAGATTGAGTTATCTCGCAGAGAATTTAACTATGATGAGGAGGTAAGTGATGAGATTACTTGTATGTTAGAGGTTGACCCATTCCCCGGTAAGACCACTGATGAAATTGGAGCACAACTGATGAATAAAGGCATTACCGAATTAGATTATATTATGTGGTGCAACCTTGTTACATTCGTTAGAGCAGCAAGCGAAGCGGATGAAGAATTCTACGAGCTGCCAATTGAAGAAAGAAAGGCAATCTTAACCGAAATGGCTAAAAAAGTTCAAAAAGAAAATTCATTTATGCCTACTACACCACCTGCATACACACCCCGATTTTAATTGAATCAAAACGAGTACATAAAGAAGCTCCATGAGTTGATTGATTCGAGTAATCAGTCATATAATAATGCTATTCCCGGCATTCAAGATGAAATATATAAGAAGCTCCAACTACTTCTAAAAGAATTAGACACCGATGCAAGTGGTAATTTAAAGAATTCGATTGCCAATTTAAAGACAATTGGAAGCATTAAAACCGAATTAGAAAAGGTCATTTTAAACAAGCAGTTACAAGCTAATACAACCGAATATGCGAATGCTTTTAGCGAGGTTGCAAAGTTGCAAAACGATTACTTTCGGAGTATCGAGACCGAGTTTACCCCATCAAAAATATTAGATGAGATTAAGTCGCAAAGCATCAATGCAACAATTGAATCACTAACTGGAGCAGGATTAAGTTATAATGTCATCGAGCCGGTGCAAAACATACTCCGCACTAACATCACAACGGGAGGCAGTTTTAGTTCGTTAATGGAGCAGATGCGTACTTTCATTGTTACAAGTCCCGACAATTTAGGAGCATTAGAAAGGCACGTTCAAACCACTACAACTGACGCACTTAATCAGTTTAGCAGGCAATACTCACAAACGGTTGCCGAGTCATTAAATTACAATTGGTTTATGTACACTGGCAGTTTACTTGAAACGAGCCGAGAGTTTTGCATAGCACTTGTAAAGAAAAAATACTTCCATAAGTCCGAGATTCCCGACATCATTAACGGTAATTTTAGTCCATTTGAAAAGAGTGGCAATATGAATCCAAAGACTGGCCTACCGAAAGGTATGGTTGCTGACACCAATCCGCAAAACTTTTACATCTATGCAGGCGGTTATGGTTGTGGTCATGCAATAAATCCCGTTCAGGACATCGTTGTTCCTGCTTCTATCCGAGCACTCTTTGATTAATGTCTTTGTAAATATGTGAAATTGTGCTAATTTTGGCACTTTAACACATATACCATGATTGACATCGTTACTTTTAAAGACAAGAATTACCCCAAGTTTCAGTCCGAAGGATTTGCATCTAAATTTGCATTTCCATTTGCCGACCAAGTATGCAAAGGCGAAGGCCTTGACATCGGATGCAACCGATTAGATTGGATGCTTCCGAATATACCTAATGTTCGCAAGGTATCACCCATTGATCCATTATTAAACCAATATTCAGCTACTTATTTGAACGTATTAGTCGAGAGCCAAGACTTCATATTCAGCAGTCATTGTCTTGAACACATCACCGATTGGATTAACGTGCTTGACTATTGGTCAAGCAAGATAAAAAAAGGCGGAGTGCTATTCCTTTACTTACCCGATTTCAGTCAACACTACTGGAGACCGTGGCACAATCGAAAACACTTGCACGTTTTTACTCCCGAAATAATACGTGAATACTTGCAAGAGCATGGGCAGTTCACTAACATCTACGTTAGTGGAATTGACTTAAATAATTCTTTTATGGCAATTGCCGAAAAAATATAATTATGCCTGCACAAAACCCATACGAAGGTACGAATCAGCTATTTATCGGAGGCGCATTCACGTTAAAGATTGACCCAATTAACCGAGCCATTGGCAGAAAGCAGTTCCAAGAGATTGAGAAAATTAACAAGCACGTGGTTGAGATTGAAACAATGTTTGTCGATTCAATATTCGCTATTGAAAACAATAATAACGTAGAATATGCCGATATTTACGAACATTACGCAGAGCAGTACAAAAGCCTATGCCATCACGTTAAGAATCAAATTAGACCTACTTTAGTGGCTATAAACGAGCATTATTTTGAAAAAGAATTCAAAGCAGAATTATGAGTAAAGTTGGATTAATAGTAACGTGCTACAATCGACCCGAATACCTATCGCAATGTATCGATTCATTGGAACGTGCCGATAAGTTAAAAGGATTAGAGGTAGTGTTTGTAGATGACTGCTCAACTGATGAACGAGTAATGAGAATGATTCGCAATGTAAACATCGACAATTGCGCAGTGTTCCAAAGCGAGTCCAACAAAGGCATTAAGCACTCGTTAATGCTTGGGATGGACTACTTAATTACTAAAGGATGCGACATTTTTATAAACTTGGATTCGGATGCCATCGTAAGCAATGACTTCTTTACCGAGTTAGTTAAATGGCACTTGTTAGCTCCTAATCAAATCACCACTGGATTCAATTGCAATACAAAGAATCGAGATGGGAGCATAAGACATAAAATAATTGATGAATATTTGTATTACAATACGAAGGCAAGTGTTGGCGGTATTAATATGTGCTTTAATTTAGCAACATATAAAAAACACATTCTTCCTGCACTAAACAAGCCTATCGGTAATTGGGATCACATGGCCTGCCTATCGATTATGAAAGAAGATTTGCCAATTAGATGCTTGGAGCCATCACTTGTTCAGCATATAGGGATTCAATCTTCAATGGGACACGCATCGGTTGAAGTTCCCGACACTTCCGAGGACTTTAAGCCATTGCATCTACCAAATGTTACCTTATTAATAGTCGATTGCGTAAACTTTGAACGAGCAGAATTCGCCATAAATAAGAGCTGCGAAAACATTAACTTCGGAGCAGTTAAGATATTGAGTCATTTAGGTGCTAAAGATAAGCGAGTGACCAAGATTAAGCAATTGACTACCATCCAAGAGTATTCGCAATTCATGATTAAGGAGCTAACCGATTACTTCGATACCGAGTACGTGCTTGTCATTCAGCACGATGGCTATGTAATGAATTATAAGGCATGGGATAGTGAATTCTTGAATTATGATTATATCGGTGCAACTTGGTGGTATAAGGATGGATTCAATGTTGGCAATGGCGGATTCTCGTTGCGTTCCAAAAAACTAACTAATGCCTGCGCTAACGATGAAATATTTAGTGTTTGTCATCCCGAAGATGATGTTATCTGCAGGAAGCATAGAAAGTACTTGGAAAATAAGTATGAGATTAGTTTTGCAACCGATATAATTGCTAAAAAGTTTAGTATTGAAGGTTACCGACAAGAAGATAACACTTATACCAATCAATTCGGATTTCATGGACTAAATATTCTTAAAAAACTGACTGAAAAAAAAACGGAAACACTTATTATTAGTCAACCACAAGGACTCGGAGATATCATTTTTGCGATGACTTTAGCGGATGACTGGGTAAAGGAAGGACATACGGTAATGTGGCCAGTACATCATGCTTACACAAATTTAGGCAAGCACTTTCCAAACATTCATTTCATTGAAAAGCATTTGGTTAATGTCAATCACGAAATTAAAGCGGAGCAACATAAGAACGGAGTAACGGTCATTCCTTTACGATGGGCAGACCAAATTCTTAAGCTCCAATTTAAGCACGTAATGAGAGCCAAATACGATTTATATCACAAGGACTGGAGAAGGTGGCGAGAAATTAACATAGTACGTGATACGGAGGCAGAAAATCGACTTTTTAGCGAGGTATTAGGCATTGCAGAAGGCGAGCAGTATAACCTTGTAAATAACCACTTCCGTACTGATACGAGTGGGATAAGTATCATTCCCGAAATAAACAACGGACTGCGCACAATTAAACTGCGAACATTGGACAACTATACTCTTATCGATTGGATGAAAGTAATCGAAAACGCAACATACATCCATACGGTCAGCACTTCCATCAATTACCTAATCGAGTTATATCCATTAAAGGCAAAAGAGGTACATTTATACGTTAGAAAACCCGAAGAAAAGGACTTTAATTTCATTCAATATATCCTAACTAAAGAGTATATCTATCACTTGTAATTATGTCAATAGAAGAAGTTTTACAAATGGATTTTGAACAGAAAAATGTTCTTATAATCGGATGCCCTGCCAGTGGTAAAACATACTTACTAAATCAATTTAAAACTACGCACAAAAAATTTCACTCCGATGATTATATGAGATTTGGATATGAAAAAAGTATGTATAAATTATTAGAGGACATAAAAAAATCAACTGAACATACTATGGTTGAAGGAATACAAGGGTACCGATTATTACGAAAGGGAGTGCAACTTGACTGCTACTACCCTGACATTGTAATTCAGTTATTAATTTCCGAGCGACAAATGTTCAATACATACCGAAATGAAAGAGACATAAAAAAAATTAAGTATTTGAAAGGTTTTAATACTATGCACGATAAAATCATTAACGATTACTTTATGCTTGAAAATAAAAGCAATCCTAAATGGATTAAAGTTTTTAATGTTCATTAAATCTTGGCAAATTTTTATTTTATTTTTTACTTAAGATTACTCTCACGTAGTAGCTTGTATAAAGTCGGCTCAATCCCAAACTTCCCACCTATTTTTTTACTATTCTCGGCCTGCTTATCTATGAGCAGGTTATAGATGTCAGTAGGCACGTTTTTCAATGTTAAAGTAATTTTTTTCGGTGTTTTTTCTTTGTTCGGCATAGTAAATAGGTTTAGTAAGTTGCTTTGGTTTCGTAAAGATAACGAGCTTATTCAAATATCCAATTAACAAAGTAATTTTGTCTCACTAATTCAAACTTTAACTAACAATTTTATGAGCCAACTTTACATTCAAGACCCACAAGGTAACCGTTTCGAAAGCAGTGATGAACACATTAAATCGCATCAAAGAATGATGTGGCAAGGTGGCACACAAGGTTGGAAATATGGAACGGCCGAACAATTAGATGCATCAGCTCCAGTGAATGTTGCTATTGTAAACTTCAAGTTGAACGCAGAATTAACTGAATTAGAAAAGCAAAATGCAATTAAAGACAAAGAAATTGCAGAGTTAAAAAAGTTGTTAGCCAAAGCAGAGCCGATTGAAGAAGAAGTAAGTGTTGGCAGTATGAACGCAGCAGAGGCAATACAATATGTTAAGAAGATGGACAATGCAAACGCATTAGATATGCTTTTAGTAGGAGAAAAAAGAAAGGCAGTTATATCAGCCATCGAAGCAAGAATTAAGGCATTAATCGAAATAGAAAACGCATAACATCACATATAAATCGGGAGCAATCCAAAACTAAACACAAAAAAACATGGCAAAAATTAAAATTGCAACATTTGTAAAACAATTAGCGGACAAAGTAGGTGGATCCATAGACCAGGGAAGCCAAGCATTTATAGACCTTTTATCTTCGCAGTTAGAGATTGATGATTCGATTTCAAACGCAATTATGGAAGGCACTATTACCATCGATACTGCTTCTAAACATCCCGATGTACGCAAGAAATTACGAGCAGAGACATTGAATGGAATGGATGCATCAATAAACAAGCAGTTGGAAGTAGCAGGATTAAGTGATGAAGTTAAAGCCGAAATAAATGCCGAGAAAGATACATTTCGCAGAGTAGCACTATTCACTGAACGCATGAAAGAACATAGCGAAGCACAAATCGGATTGGCGAAGAAATTAGGCACAAAGCCGAGTGATGCAGAAGAAGCTCTAAAGGCACAAGTAGCTAAATTAACGAATGATTTTAAGTCATTGTCCGATATGTCAGCAGCAGAAAAGCAAGCATTAATCGATTCGCATAGCAGTCAATTAACCGATTGGCAACTAAATAATATGTTAGCATCGAAAAAATATGCACTACCAAGTGATATGCCTGCTTCTACAAAGAGCACTTTAGCAATGAATCTTTTGAAAGAGAAATTATCAAAAGAAGGATTATCTATAAGAAACGAAAATGGTACACTAACAATAGTTACCAAAGAAGGAATTGCTGCACTGGACAAAACCAATGCGCCAATAATGATTGATAAATATGTCGATTCTACACTAATCGAAAACAAACTGATTGACTTGAGTGGTGATGCAAAACCTGCTCCATCTGCTCAAAGAGTAATCGCCCCGGATGCACAAAGCACTTACCGTTCTAATGGGCGAATGTCCTACGAAGATGCGTTAAATGCTGACATCAAATCACAAACAATGCAAGACTAAAATAGTCTTGTAAATTTTTCTCACTCGCTAAATTAAATAAAAAAATGGCAAATGGATTTTCATTGGGAGTCCTTCAAATGATGAAGGAAGTCACTAAAGACGCAACCCCAGCATATAAAGTAGAGCCTTATGGTATGTTAGCTTCTTTGTTAAGCGCACACTCACCGGGAGTAATTAAGAATGATTCTTATGATGGTCACTTCAAGACCGTTAAAGTTAAGAAGAAGAAGAGATTAACAATGTCTGATACTGAAACATCACCTTCATGTGACATTGGTGCTCCAATCCCTTATACTGAAGATACAGTAACTATTAATGGTTACCGTAGAGTAGCCTTCCATTTGGAAGATGAAGTAGTAGCTGCGTTTGATGCCTATGCATCTCAACCAGTACAAGTACCGGGCATGATTAGTCCGTTAATGTTCGAATTCTTTGACTCTTTACAAGTTGCTTGTAACGGAATCTTGGAAGGAGTAAACAATGACATCGTTACTTTAGCTTTAGCAGCTAATGGTGTGAATCGCAGAAGCGGTAACACTACTGCTCAAACCATTAACATTCCATTATCTTGGACTAATAATGACCTTGCAGCAGGAGTAACCAAGTTACTTTCCGATTTCAAATTAAATAACATGAGTGGTACTCCAATAATCGTTGGTGCAGGTTTAATGCACAACTTTATGTTGCAACAAGCAGCAGTACGTGGCACTAACTTCAACGGTATTGACACTCGTTTACAAGGTGCAGGAATTGATTTCTTCTTGGATTACCAATTACCAACAATTGCTTCTGCCGCTAACCAAGTAATGGTTTACGAAAAGGATGCAGTTCAAATTGTGGAGTATTTGGAATATCAAGGTTTCAAAGCAGGGCCAAAACCTGGTGCTTCTCAATTCGGTGTAATTACCTTACCAATGATGAATCCTGATGGCACTAAAGTTCCAGTGAAGTTCGACTTCCAATTACGTTACAATGATTGCGCAGTAACTGAAACTAATGCTTACGGTGATCCACAAACGTACCAAAAAGGTTACAACTTGATTATTTCTAAACAATTCGGATTGTACACTATTCCTACCACTGCTTATAGTGCTTCGGATGTATTATACGGAAATAGAGGTAGCTTGAAGTTTAACATTACCAATTCGTAATCAGTATTATTAATTGCTTAAAAAGGCTGCTGCAATATGTAGCAGCCTTTTTTTTTAAAACAAAATAGAAATGGATTGCTTCAAAAATTATATAGGGGTATTAGGTTGCGGAGCTGACACTCCCGATAGCGGTATTTATATCAATACTCTGCCCGGTGTTACGTTAGAGTCGATTGATGCGGTTGCTTCACAAGAAGCGGTTACATTCATCAACGTATTTAGCGACATTGAAGACCGAGCCATATTAAAAATGAAGCAGGATATTGTTACTAAATTACGAGAGAGGTATCGATTGAAAAACATTACTCAATCGGTTAATTTAGGCAAAAGGATAGAGCCTACAACCATTACTACTGATGCATCTTGGCGAGGATTCCAAGTAAACATCGGAGTAGTTCCTTCCAATAGTGGAATGATTGAAACAATGCTCCAACATATAAGTGTTCAAAGTTTATCACTATACTTGAATGCTGATATGCCTTACTCACCAGTGGCGGTGAAAATAGTTGACCAAGAGACTGGCAGTGATTTAGATACCTTCACGATATTTGATGGCAAAGAAGGATGGAACGAGGTTAAAGTTAATAAAAGGTATCGCACTACTGGTATAGTCTGCGTTTATGATGCGAGCAACGTAAATACGCACAATTTACCACTGCAACAAGGTAGTGTTACATCGTGCTTATCATGTGCTCAATTAATATACGGAGTATCTTGCAGTGCTTATCTAACTGGAGTTGAAAGTATCGATTTAAGTGATGCTAATAGCTTCACTATCGGGCAAGAATTGTTCGGTTTAACGGGAGTATTTTCAATTGGTTGCTCATTTGATGGTATTGTATGCGATAACAAAGAAGTCTTCGGAAATGCGTTATTATACGCAATGGGAGTAGAGTTAATGATTGAGACTTTATACACTGACCGAATGAACGAATATACTACGATTAAATCGGAGGCAGCATCTCAATTAAAAGACCATTTTCAAGTCCAATACGAGCAGGCAATTAGCAATGCTTTAGTTGGCATTGACATCAATCTGCGTAATTGCTGCATTGAATGTAATGCGCCGTATCAAATCCGTTTATCTCGAATGTAATGACTATAAAAACTAATTTAAGCGAGGTACTGACTAATCTAATTGCACAAATGAATGAGCAGTTAGGGAGGCAAATAGCACGTGAGGTTTCGGTTAATTTATTGCCAATTGTATTCGATAGAATTCATGAAAATGGAAAGGATGCAAGTGGTAATCAAATAGGCACATATAAACCGAGTTACTTGGAATTGCGAGTAAAAAAATATAAGCGCACTGCTGACCCGATGGTAATTTTATCTTTACAAAAGCAAATGGAAAAAGATTTTTCAGTACAAGAAACGCAGTTAGGTTATGGATTGGGATATAATAATCCTTATAACTACCAAAAAGCACAATGGAATGAGTTAAAATACAAAAAACTTATTTTTGGACTAACAAATGAAGAACAATTAATCGCCAATGAAGTGGCTAAAATAGCAATGACAAATGCCTTATCTAAATGATGTTGTAGTTAAGATTAATGAGAATTTATTGGCAGGCCCATTTAAAGGCAACCAATATCAAAAAGGTATGTTCTACGGCATAGCTACTCCTGCTATACGCAAAGGCAAAGACAAAGATTCAACCTTCCCATGCTATCGACAACCGAATAGTAAGGATATGATTTACATTGGCCCCGATGACCGATACCCAATCATTATTTATCACAAACTACTTACCAAGAATTATTCTCAAATAAATGAGACCGATGAATTCGGAGATACTGACAATCTTATAAAGCAGACTTGTAGTATGCAAATGATTATTTTCGCAGCAGCAAGCAAGTTAAACTTCGTTATCGATGAGCAGTTAGAATCGGCAATCTCATTAACTTTAGTTTCGCAGTTAAAAATTCAAGGTTTATTATCTACATTTGTCCAACCAACATCGGCAAGTTATGACCAACTTCAAATATTCAATAACGAGTACAAGAATGTTGAGCCATTTATGTCGAATGACCATCTATATTTATCAATCAATTATACAATCGAAAACATCTCCGACAAGAAGTGTTTTAACTTATGTGCCGACTGCTAATCGCAGTAAAAAAAACAAATTTACTTTTTAAATTTAATTAAAAATGAGTTACGGAAATACATACGGAACGGCCTGCTTAGACCTTACCGGATTTACTTGCGAGCCATGTGCTCCAATTGAGCATGGTCGTATTCGTGGCGTTGCTTTAATCTCCAAAGATTTCACATTCATGGATCCTACCGATGACACCGAGTGGTTGGCAGGTATCGCACTAAACCAAATCGTAGTTATACCTAAAACCAACGGACAATTCGATGGTGGAACGGAGACCTACGGTGAAGGTTATGGTAACGATGACAAAGAATATGAAACTTCCGAGTTTAAAGGAATGTTCACCGACTTCAATTATGAGGCTAATGCAGTAGCATATAACAAGGCACGTAAAGCAGCATATAAAGACTACAAGTTAGCCTTTTGCAGCGAAAACTTTGTTCACATTACTGATTCGCCAGTTACATTACAACCTAAAGCAGTTATCAAAAACGATAAGAAAGCAAGAGTTGTTTGGGAGGTTGCATTCTCGTTCATTCAAGAAGACCATCCATTGCCATACTTAAAGCCAAGTGGCATTTTTGTATGTGATTAATTCACACCTAATAATGGGGGCATAATTGCCCCCTTATTTAATTAAAAATTTACTATGCAAACATTCTTCATCATGGGAGTAATGATTGAATCTTTGCCAACTATTCAAGTAATAGTAGGAGTAATTTCAATTATCAGCTCGTTTATATTGTGCACAAAATACTTACTAAATAGATTTGAAAAAAAGTTAGAAGAACGAGTTAATGATGCAATAACTAACAACGAAACTATTTCAAAACTTAACTACGAGTTCAGTCGCAATGGCGGTTACTCGACTATCAAAGACCAAGTAACAAGAATATACGAATCAATCGTAAAAGTTGAGAGCAGACAAGACCTTCAATTAAGCCACAATCCAATGCCAACATTTGAATGCGATTCAGTAGGCAAATGCGTTAGGACTAACCAAGCAATGATAGACCTTTTCGGTGCTAAAAATCGGCACGAATTAATTGGACATGGTTGGATGAATTTTATCACAACTGATTTCAAGACAAATGTTGAAGATACTTTTAACGGTGCAATTACAAGCGGTCAGTTGGAGTTAGTAATGGGATTCCCAATCCGAAATAGAGCCAATGGAAGCGAGTTCTTTGTAGAGTTGAATCTTAACATCAAAAGGAAAAAAACGGAGCCTTACGATCCGATTATAATGCAAGGAGCCATTATCAAAAAAGAGCAATCACTTTAAATCAAAAAATATGAATCAAAACATCAGTATTTTAGAACGTATCAAATCCCCAAGTCCAAAACTATTCAAAAAATTAGGTAAGGTAGGATTGACAATTGGTGCAATAGGTGGTGCAATAGTGAGCATCCCAACTTTAGGCATTGTTCTTCCTGCTGCATTGGTAACATTAGGCGGTTACTTCATGGCAGTTGGATTAGTAACTAAAGCAGTATCTACTTTGACCGTTGACTTCGATGCTAAAGCGGCATCCGAAAACAAATAAATAAATGAGCAGTCCTTTAAACTATCCTCGGTTTTATTATGGCCCGAAATACTTGCAAGAGTACTTGGTAAAACTTTCGCGCAATAAAGCGGAAAGAAGCGACATAAAGCCACAAGTACAATCGGACTGGACTGAAACCGATGTCAATAGTGATGCTTATATCCTTAACAAGCCTGCGGTAAGTGGAGGTGATGTAGTAGGCCCTTCAAGCGCAGTAAATGACAACATCGCAGTATTTGATACTACTACCGGTAAGCTAATTAAAGACGGAGGCTCATCCATTGCGGGAGTGCTTTCATCCGCAGCAAGTGCCGCATCAGCTCTTTATACTCCATTAACAAGGACATTAACTATCAATGGCACAACCTATGACTTAAGTGCCAATCGTACTTGGACAGTAAGCGGCTCTTCTCCACTAACAACCAAAGGTGATTTATTTACCTTTAATTCGACCAATGCGAGACTTCCAGTTGGACTTGATACGCAGGTACTAATTGCCGATAGCACTCAAACAACTGGTCTTAAATGGGGTAGTAATACTACTCCTCCTGCAAGCGGTTATTATGGAGCATTTGAAGATAATACTATTCAAACTGCTGCTGCTATAAATACTCCTTATGCAATGAAATTCGGTATTACCGATTTAAATAATGGAGTAACAATAGTAAGTGATGGTAGTAATCTAACAAGAATTACTATTGCTAATACAGGAGTTTACAATATTCAGTTTTCAGCACAATTTGATAGGACAAATAGTGGTACTGATTCGGTTGATATATGGTTAAGAAAAAATGGAGTAGATGTACCTGGAAGTGGAGGTAAAATAGTATTAGCTGGTGGTGCAACTGCTTCACAAATAATAGCTTCTTGGAACTATGTATTAAATACAGTTGGAGGAGATTATTATCAATTAATGTGGAGTACACCCGATACTCATGTTAGACTACTTTATGAAGCTGCGCAGACTACTCCATTTGCTCATCCAATAATACCATCAGTTATATTAACTGTTACGCAACAAAGCGGTATATTAGCAGGTACTGGCATTACTGCGATAAATTCTTTAAGTGGGGCATCGCAAACATTGGCGGTAGGAACAAGTGGAACGGATTTCGGAATCTCATCAGCAAGTACTACACATACATTCAATCTACCTACTGCCAGTGCAACTAATCGTGGTGCTTTGGCGAGTGCTGATTTTACAAACTTTCAAACTGCATACACTAATCGAATCACATCTTTAACTACTACCGGAACGAGTGGCAATGCTACGTTAATTGCTAACGTGCTTAATATCCCTAACTATGCAGCAGGCAGTCTATCTAATCCAATGACTACTCTCGGTGACATTATTTACGGAGGTACGGTTACCGCAGGAGTAGCAGCTCCAACAAGATTAGGACTTGGAACAAGTGGTTATTTCTTACAAGCAGGTGCATCGGCTCCTGCATGGTTTAATCTTTTCGGTACTGCTAACACTTGGTCAGCCAACCAAACGATTGGAGCTGCTACGGCAGGAGTTGTTTTATCAGTTGCAAGCAATGTTGGTCAAGTTTCGATATTTACAACGGCAGCAGGTAGAGAGGCAAGAATACTCGGATCACTTCAATATGCAGCCGATAGTACTTCAACGGCAGGTGCTGCTCCTGCGATTGTTACCATTACAAACGGCAATAGTGGCTACATTCTTACTTACAACAATAGTATGAGTACGGCTAACGTACTGCCAATTTTAAGCTATTATAATCGTTCAGTTGGCGGTTATACTGCAACCGTACCTACTTTTCAAATTCGCAATAATTTCGGTGCAAGTGGTGATGGTAAGGCAATTGACATAATGTGCCCAAGTAATAGTGGACATACTACTCAATCGGTAATGATGAAGTTCGACTTGTTTCAAGCTACTACTTACCGATTCACTCAAATTTATTCGCAAACAAGCATCGATACTGCTCAACTTACACCTACTGCTTTGCTCGATTTAGGTGCTTCTACCACTGCAAGAACATCTTTACGCATTAGGTCGGGTACTGCTCCAACTGCTCCGAATGATGGTGAAATTTGGTACGATGGTACAAATATAAAAATGAGAGTAGGTGCCACCACTAAAACATTTACGTTAACTTAAACACTATGGAAATAACTACTGCTTCGCCTATAATCGTTCAAAAGGAAATTAAAACAAGCAAAATTGAGGTGCTTTCAATAATCGATAGTAATCAAGATAGAAACGTAATTGCAACTATCCGTATTGCTGATAAAGACTGCTCCTTAATGCTTTGGGAAGGCAATGCTTACGATACATTAGGCCAATGGACTGATGACATGGTTATAAATCGAATTAAAGAATTAAGTACTAATGGCGAATTGTGTTAAATTAGTATATTTGCCAAAACTAATTCAAAAATGACCAATCAAATTACGATTACAACCGGGGAGGCCCTAATGCTATATCACGAGTTAAGCGGTTTTTACAACGAATCTTCGGCTATTAAAGGACTGCTTAATCATAAGTTACCATTCAACGTAAAACTGCAATTACACAAACTTTCGATCCAAGTAGAGCTAATTAAAACTACCTACGATGCGGAGATAAAGCCAGTATTCGAAAGATTAGGTACTATAATTGATGACCGTTACTTCATTAGCTCGGATTCTCCAAACATGGCCGAGTACCAATCACTAAACTTCGAATTGCTCAATACCGAGGTTGTTTTAGATGTTCCAAGCCTAAATTTAGACTGCTTTTCGGAGGTAGAAGATGAACATTACTACCAAATCTTCGCTAAAATTTACTCCAATTTATAATTTTTAACCTTACTGACAAAATTTAATAGTCAATGTGGTTGTGCTTTTCTGCCTAATTCGTAAAATATTCGTAAAATAAACGTAAAAAGATTAGGAGAATATCAGAAGCCGATATATCTTTGCATCAGTTCTTAACACAAAAAAATAAACCAATTAAAAAACCAATCTAAAATGAAAGCAATTATCAACACAAAAAGCGCAACTTACAAGCATCTTAATGGAAAAACTTTTAATGTTAAAGAAATATTTACATCTTTTGTTGAATTAGAATTACCATCTAATTTTGTAAAAGGAGGTGTAATTTCAACTGATTTTAACCACAAAGAAGTAATAATCGTTGACATTGATAATGAAATTCAAAGCGCATTTGATGATTACAATTGGGGGAATGACTGCAAAAGATATAATCATCTTCGTAATTATTGTATTACGAAAAAAATACAGACAAACGAAGAATTAACAACTTTTGCATAAACAAAAAGGGGAGCAGCATCCTATCAACTGCAATTTTTTAACACTAAAACCAATTAATCCCATGATTCTAACACAATCTTCCCAAGAAGCACTCTTGCACAAGTATTCCGCCAATCACAAGTCAATCGATGAATGTTGCGCCTTTGTTGAAGGTATGCAGGCCACAATTAAGATGATAGACAAAATGATGAAAGACCAATCCAAACGTAATAACAAGTTAAAAAAAATACGCAATGCAAAAAAAAGTTCATAACCACAAGTCAGTACCGATTCCTATCGAAATCTTAACAAGTATCAACGTGCTTTTAAAGGCATCCATCAGCAAGACTGATGTCGCACTAAAATTAGGCATCAGCAAGCAGTTACTCCGTTCCATAATGAAGAACGGTTCCTGCTCCAGTAACACATTAACCAAAATCGTTAAACAACTAAAAAAAATCAAGTGAAAAACAATCAAGTCATCATAAATGGAGTAAACATCTCCGAGTCAGCATTCAACATCACATCACTATTCATAAACGTGCCAAATGCCACCAATATAGGCGGAAATTTGGAAGATAGTTTAAAAGCCGATGTAATGCTTGTCAAAGTACAAAATCAATTAAATAACACAATAAAAACCAATTAAATCAAATGGCTAAATTTACAATTTTTAAAGAAATCGAAGAACGTGGGACTTTTTACTTTGCGTATTTCAACACCGAACACTTATTAGGAGTTGAGATGTTAGGGTACAAAGAGACCGAAGACCAGTGCATTGACCGATTAAAAAACAATCTTTTTTATAGCAACTTAAACACCGTTGCACTGGAAGAAAAATTATTCGAAAATAAAAAATTAGTATCAATCATAAATTTATCATAATGCAGGAGCCACAAGATAGATGTCAATGCTGCGGAGTCATCCTCCCACAATCGTACATAGTCATTAATTTATGTGGCCCTTGTTTTTTAAAAACATATTCAAATGAAGTTCAAAAATCAAAAACAACGTGATTTGCTTGACATCTTTACCATCATAATATTGGTGCTTGGATTAAGCTACTTTTTAGGCCATGTACTAATCGCAATTATCGTTAATCTTTTAAATAACTAATTTATGAAGAA
>Ga0209296_1001118_pt1 | contig 21466 bp, 27 predicted proteins | sample S_130206_EF_Meta_FD_187319 | JGI IMG/M metagenome (GOLD analysis project Ga0209296, IMG submission 187319) | Freshwater microbial communities from Lake Simoncouche, Canada to study carbon cycling - S_130206_EF_MetaG (SPAdes) (version 2) | ecosystem: Environmental > Aquatic > Freshwater > Lake ...
TCAAACACCCGGAAATTACTGAAAACACCGCCGTAGCCAACGCCAAATTCCACCGCTATCGCAGTTGGGAAGGCATCGGCAATAGGCTTGTGTGCGCCACCGCCGATAAGGCAAATGAAATCTTGCTCTTCAAATCGCTCTGCTATCTCTCGGATAGCGTTGCCATTGAAGGTTTGCCAGTGTGGCAGGGATGTATCAAATGAAACGCTTGTGTAGTGATTAGATCCTTGGGCTTGCGCTCGCATCTCTTCAGATATGCAGGTGATTAGCTCATCCTCGACACCTTCAGATTGCTCACCGGCATACAAATAAACAGTATGGCCTTGAGCCTTCATCATTATTACAAAACGGCGTACCTTTTCAGTAAAGGCACATCCTGCATACTCTTTTGTTACTTGAGTATGAGGCAAAGCTACAATGTGAAACCGCATTATTCCCCCTGGTTAGTGCGTTATTCGGTAGGTAACTCTACCCAAGCAAGTGTTGCTTCATCCCAAGTATAAAATTTGCCATCTTCAGGCTTTGGTGTAGGTGCTTCCCAAAGGTATGAATCAGCGTTTAATGTCCAAGATTCAAAAGGCTTTGGTGCTGCAAATCCTACGCCATCAAATGTGTAGCCAATTCCTGCATAATTCTTATGGATAGGCATTTTACCGCCTGAGTGGACTCCACCAAAAGTGTTGTATGAAGTTTGAATCCACTCGCCACCTAGGTTTTGCTCACACCAATCCGGCCCATCGGCAACAATAACCTGAGTTACCACGCCATTTTCAACTTTTGCATAATGAGCCATTTACTGTTCCTTTTCTCCATAAAGTGTTATTGCGTTCAATAGTTCAACCTCACGCTTTGTAACTATTCCGCCTTTTTCATCAAGCTGAGTTTTAGCAGTTGCTTCATCATCTGCAATGATATGAACCAACATTTTTACTTCAAAAGAAAAGCATTGTGTTGCTTTTTCCTCTTTGATTTTTGTTACATTTTCTTTAGTCATTTTTCCCCCTAGTTAGACTGCATATCGAATGATAACAATTCCTGATCCACCTGCACCGCCGTTACCGCCAGCAGGACCACCGCCACCGCCACCGGAACCAGTATTTGCAACCGCATCAGTGCCATTAAGATTAACGCCATTTTTTCCACCAGTACCACCACCGCCAACACCACCGATTGCTTGCGCTGCATCGTACGCACCGCCCGCACCGCCACCAGCGTAATAACCATTCACGCCTGTACCTGTAGCAAGTGAAAATGTAGTTAATAACAATCCTGCTCCACCAGCACCAGCACCAGATGTTGATCCATTAACTCCAACTGCGCCTGCACCACCACCGCCACCGGCTGAAGCAAATGTTCCGCTTGAACCTGAACCACCACCACCATTATATCCTTGAACTGGGGATGCAGTTCGAGAACCACCGCCACCTGAAGGTGTGCGACCAGCGCCACCACCAGAACCACCTGAACCACCGCTTACATCATAATAACCACCATAACCGCCACCAGTGCTAGTTATGGTTGTGATGCCAGCGCCTGCAATTGAAGAGTTTATTCCAGGATTTCCATTTGAAGAATCATTTGGTTGAGCTGCGCCACCTGCACCAACTGTAATTGTGTATGTAGTTCCTGAATTAAGTGAAATTGCAGATTCAAGTGTTCCATTTCCACCTGTTGCAGTTACAGTTGATCGCAAACCACCGGCACCGCCACCGCCTGCCATATCTCCACCACCGCCACCGCCACCTGCAATGAGAAGATAATCACAAGTAATTGATTGTGTTGGAATGAAATCTCCAGATGCAAGAAATGTGTGATACCAATAAGTTCCATCAGTTGTGAGTGTTCCACCAGTTGCCTTGGCTGCTGCTACTGCCCCTGTGTAAAAAATTCTTGAAGATGTGAAAGTGTGATAAGTATATCCACCTGATTCTACAATAGTGCCACCTTGTGCTTTTTGTGAGCCTAAGTATCGAGCTATAACAATACCTGATCCACCACTGCCACCACCACCATCTGCATTACCGCCACCGCCGCCTGAACCAGTATTTGTTACACCGGCAACACCAGCACTTGGACCACCACCAGCAACACTGCCGCCATTTCCACCACCACCTGAACCACCAGTTCCTGGTTGAGAACTACCATTTCTATCAGTACCACCGCCACCACCACCAGCATAAAAACTAGAAACACCGGTTGAAGTTGCACTTGCAAAAGTTGAATATGCGTTTGTTCCAGCACCGCCATTGCCTGATTTCAAAGATGATGCGTTTGTTCCAGCAGAACCGGCACCGCCACCGCCACCAGATGGGCGGTTTGTATTGCCTACATCAAGATTGTAACCAAAACCACCTGCATTACCTTGCCCCGATGTAGGTGAGCCACCTGTGTTGGTTTTAGAGTTAGAACCACCACCACCACCACCTGAACCGCCATTCGCGCCATTGGCATCACCAAAACCAGTACCATAACCACCACCAACGGCTGCAGTTAATGAAATTCCAGTTCCTGTAATACTTGAATTGCTGCCTTGTTGAGCTGAAGTTGATGAGCCACCATCTCGACCAGGCCCACCAGCACCAATAGTTACAGTAAAGGCAGTCGCTGCTGGCATTACAACTGATGCAGTGTAAACAAGACCACCAGCACCACCGCCACCGCCAACTGAAGCACCACCAGCGCCACCGCCGGCAATTACAAGTGTATCAACAAGAATATTTAAGTTGCCCGATATTCCTGATGCAATAACTCCAAGAATAGGCATATTAGGCTACATCCCCCGTTGCATACCAGGTATCTGTTCCGGCTTTAATCAAAGTCATTACCGAGTAACGCGCTCTAGTTTTTGGTGTAGCAGCAGTAGCACCTGTTGATAATACAGTTACACCGCCTGCGCCCTGAACTGTTACTTGGCCAACACCAATTTGGATAAGGTTTACAAGTGAACCTGTTGGAAATGCCACGCTTGAATTAAGTGGAATTGTATAAGTTTGAGCTGAAGCATTAGATGCAGTAACTAAATCATCTCGATCTGTTAAAACAAAAGTATATGTTGTGCCTGTTTGGGCATTTACGGCTTCAACGCCACCTGCACCTGAAGGACCAGTTGGGCCTGAAGGACCAGTTGCACCAATAGGACCTGTAGGACCAGTTGCACCAGGTGAACCTGCAGTGTAGGCATAAGCCAAAGAGTTCCAGGCAGTAGCACCATCGCCAATTTTATACTTACTGGTGTTTGTTTCAAGCCCAATTTCACCAGCCGCAAGTGTTGGGTTGTTGCTTGTCCAGTTTGCTGCAGTATCGCGGCGGTTTTGTAGTCTTGAAGTCATTTTTTACCTTTTCTGATCACTAGAAAGAAACTGATGCTCCACCGGCATCAATAGTATAAGTCCAACTTGAAGTTGATGAAGTTCCTGAATCGTAAATTACATCGGGGTTAATCGTTGCAGGGCCACCATCAAGATAATCAACAATGTACGCTGCTGCATCTTGGCCGGCAGGGCCTGTTGCACCTGTTGGACCAGTTGAACCTACAGGGCCAGTTGATCCTGTTGCTCCAACGGGTCCAGTTGAACCAGTTGCACCGATAGGACCAGTAACACCTGCAGGGCCTGAAGCACCGGTTGGGCCAACAATATTTTCACCGGCAGGCCATACACCTGCAGCTTTTGGACCAAATATTTTATCTGAAGTGGTGTTGATGTAAAAATCACCATCAACACCTTCAGTTGTTGGATCAACTGTTCCATTAAGAATAGTTTTTCCAGCAATACCGCTAGGGCCAGTGGCACCTGTAGCACCAATTGGACCAGTTGCACCGGCAGGGCCAGTAGCACCGATAGGACCAGTTGTACCTATTGCACCGGTTGCACCAACTGCACCAGTTGCACCAACAGGGCCAGTAACACCAACATCACCCTGGATGCCTTGGATTCCTTGCGGGCCAGTGGCACCGATAGGGCCAGTTGCACCTGATGCACCAACGGGGCCAGTTGCACCCGCAACGCCTGCAGGACCTGTAGCACCGCTTGCGCCAACAGATCCGGTTGCACCAACTGCACCGGTAGCACCGGCAGGACCTGTTGCACCAACAGGACCAGTAGCACCAACAGGACCAGTAGCACCTGCAGGACCCGGAACAATTGAATTAGCGCCTGAAGCACCGGTTGCACCAATTGGACCAGTTGGACCAGTAACACCTGTAGGACCTACAGGGCCAGTAGCACCTGTAGCGCCACTTGGGCCAACTGCTCCACTTGAAACAATTGCAAGGAATACTTCGTGATTGTTTGCAAAACCTGTTGTTCCTGTTCCACTTGATGTTAAAAGTGTTACTGGAAGTTGATCATATCCAGTTTGCTCAATTAATGAACTTGCAATTGTCCATTTTTGATAATTAGCAGAAACATTTGCATCTTGAATAATAATAACATCATCAGGTTGAAGCAAATGAAGAAAAATATTAATATCATTGCCATTAAAATCAAGATGGCTAACATTAAGTTGGGTAGCACTTGTTTGCGTAGCATTGTTGTAAATAATAAAGCCATTGCCAGGGTTGCCAGTTGTGGCAGATGTTTTGATTTTGTAATTGTAAAAGCTAGTTGATTGGCCTTGTGGACCTGTAGCACCTGTAGCACCGATAGGACCAGTTGAACCTGTAGCACCAATTGGACCTGTAGGGCCAGTAACACCGATTGGGCCAGTTACACCTGTTGGGCCAGGAACAAATGAATCTGCACCTGTTGGGCCAGTGGCTCCAACGGGGCCTGTTGCACCAACAACGCCTTGAATTCCTTGTGGACCTGTAGCACCAACTGGGCCTGTTGCTCCAACTGGGCCTGTAATGCCGATAGGACCAGTAACGCCGATAGGACCAGTTACCCCTACTGCGCCGGTTGCACCAACAGGGCCAGTGGCACCGATTGGACCAGTTACGCCAACTTCACCCTGGATGCCCTGAATTCCTTGAATTCCTTGCGGTCCAGTTGATCCTGTAGGACCAGTTAGGCCGATTGGACCAGTAACACCGATAGGGCCAGTTACGCCTGTTGCTCCAATTGGGCCTGTTGCACCTACGGGGCCAGTAACGCCAATAGGGCCAGTTACGCCTGTTTGTCCAATTGGACCTGTAGCACCAACCGGACCTGTAGGGCCAGTAGCGCCAATAGCACCTTGAGGGCCTTGAAGATTGGAAATAATTACCTCGGCAGTTGAGGCAATTTCTGCAATTACATCAGTTGTGCTTGAGGATACATAGACTATTGAACTCATCGAGTTACCTCTGGGCTAATAAGTAGCTCACCCTGCACTAAACGGGTTACTGTTGCATTTGAGGCAATCAGTTCAAGATCATATACATAGGTTCCGGCAGGCAAAATTGTTGTTTGTGCTGCAGTCTGATTAAGGCTAATTGTGCCTGCAGCACCGCCAAGAGTAATTCCACCATTGCTTGTTGTAAGCGAAAGGATTACTTCAGTATCTTCAACATCAACGCGAGCCGAAAGGCGAGCAGTATAACCAGTTAAGTTAACTAGGGTGTTATTGATTTTCCAAGTTAAGAGAAGATTGAAGGTTGCCCCTTGTTCAATCGTAAAATCTAAAGTACCTGCCGCCATTATGTTGCTCCCAAAGGGTTAGATGGATTTAATCTTTGAACTTGGGCTTGCCAAATCCTACTATATAAACTGGAATTGATTTTTTAAGTTTGCCGCCGTTTTTGGCCTTATAGGCTCTTTGCTTTTGGCAGACTTGGCCACCATTGCGCTGATCACCCTTTTTATCAGGGCTTGTATTGCCTTCAATAACCCAAACAATTCCCTTATCGTAATCAACGCGGGCAACAATCCCGATATGGCTGATCCGGTCTAATGAATCTGCCGGGAAATCAAAAAAGGCTAAATCCCCAACTTCAGGAACGGCTACTTCAGCTTTTTGAAAACGGCCTTGTTTTTCAAACGCCTTTGCCCCATTGAATGTTGAAACGCAGTTAGGTATTTTTAGCCCTACTTGATCTGCACACCAATTAACAAAAGAGCCACACCAGGGTAAGAAATTGGCATTTGTAAACTTGCCATATTTTGTTTCATTATCCTTGGGGCCTTCAATAGTACCGATTTCAGCCCTAGCGGTAATTACAAACTGATTGCGTTGGCTCATTTACTTTTTCTTTGTTTCCTGAAATGCGCCTTCAATTTCCTCTTTGCTCAACTTGCCATCTGCAATGTAAGCCTTGGCAAGAGATTCGCCAACCTTAGCCACGGCCAAAAGCCCTGCCATACCTGCAGCAGTTGCTGCGCCTACGCCAAAGAGTGAACCAGCGCCAATAGTTGCAAGAGCAGATACATAAAATACTGCTGCAAGGCGAATAATGAGTTTTTTAGTTTCTTTCATTTGTTTCCCTTTTCTATTAACTTGAGGATTGTTTCAACTTGGGCTTCAAGTCTATTAATGGAATCGCGCATTGAACTGCCTGAATTCGGCTTGAGTTCATAAAGGTAATGCTTAACTAGCCATCTTACTGCACCTGCAAATCCAGTTATGATTGCAATGATAGATACTATTAAGCCTGCCCAGTTTGCTGGATTCATTTGCGCGGTTTCCCGTTCTTAGTTAGTGGTTGATTCTTTATTTTCTAGCTCTTGAAGGCGTGCGGTAAGCATTGCCTTATCAAGTGCTAGTAGGCCAATTTGTTCACGCAAGGATGCGATTACAAGATTGATATTGAGTTCTGTGTTTTCGTTCATTGTGTCCCCCCTTCAAGCGTTGTTACGCGTGCGTGTAAATCTTGAACAAGTGCAAGTATTCCTGGAACAACAAAACGATCATTCCAAGATTCAATTACGCCATCATTCTTATCTGCTGCAATTTCATAGGCTTGAGCAACCTCTTCAGCAATAAAGCCTGGCAATGGGGTGCCAGCACGATCATCTGCTGAATCTAGGTAATCTGCCTTGTAAGTAAATGCTCGAACAGGCAATGATAGCAATTTGTTTGGGTTAAGTTCAGGCACTGTACGAATATCAACAATATTTTCCTTATAGCGTTGGCTTGAGGCGGTGCTTCGGCGAGTAAGGCCGTTTGTTCCACTCATCCAGGTATTTGCAGTATTTGTAGTAGTTGTTGAATCCTGATTGTAAAAAGCATCGAGAGAATAAAAAGCACCCTTTGCCTGAACACCAGTAGAGTTGCAAATTAAATAAGTTGTTGAGTTATAGGCAATTTGAGCTGAACCTGATGTTACAAAAGCATTTGGGTAAGTTGTTGCCGCAGCATTAAAAGTAGCGCCGTAGTGCATAACAATACCTGAAGTTGAGGTTGGACCAATCCAACCAACAGTGCTACTTGATTCAGTAAATGAAATAGCATTGCTTGAAGCTGAAATTGTAACTCTGCGAGCGCCTGAAGATGTACGCAATGTGAAGGCAGTAAGTGTGCCTGCCGTCAAGCGGTCAACTGTAATTGAATCTGCTGCAATTTCAGCAGCAGTAATAGTTTCTGAAGCAATTTCAGCAGCAGTAATTGTTGCACCGGCTATTTGATCTGCAGTAATTGTGGCTGCTGCAATATTGCCGGCGGTAATAGTTTCTGAAGCAATTTTAGCTCCTGTAATAGTTGCTGCTGCAATATTTACTGCCTCAATAGTTCCTGCTGCAATCTTTGTTCCTGCGATACTTGCAGCCTCAATACGATCAGCAGCAAGATAACCAGTTGTAATTTTTGCTGCATCTAAGGTAGCAATTACGGCATTTGTAAGCGCGTTTTTGTTCCATTGTGTTCCGTCAAATGTCCACTGATCAAGCACATTTGAGGCTGCACTTGTGCTTGCCATTTTCCACCAAAGATCACCGGCGGTATAACCAGTTGTGCCTGAAGCATCAGATGTTGAGCGTACAATCTTATTCTTACCATTAGCAGTAGTTTGTGCTGCAGTTGCTGCAGTTGTTGCCTCTGCTGCTGCAGTTGTTGCTGCTGCTGCTGCAGTTGTTGCTGCTGCAATCGCGGTATCTTGAACAGACACCCAAGCGGTTCCAGTCCAATAATACTGCTTATTGCCATCATCAGTATCAAACCAAACATCACCTTCAACTAAAGCATAAACAGAGCCATCAGGCGCACTTGCTTGGCGGTAGATGTGGTTTTTGCCATTAACGGCAGCCTCAATTGTATTGATTTCTGTTTGAAGTTCGCTTGCCTGCTCTGTAGTTACAGGATCATTTGCAGCAATAACTGAGGTAGTAGTCATTCCTGAAGTGGTTACAGTAATTGGTGTAATTGTTACTTGTGGGCAAAGTGGCATTATTCCCCCTAGAGTGAAATCGTGTAAGGATCAATAAGTGAGGTAAAGTAACTAACCCGCCAATTATCTGAAGTAATTGAGTGAGCCATACCTTCAACCACGCAGTTAATTGAGATGCTACGGCCATCATAGGTAATACGCTTAACTGTAACTAAATCATTAAGTTCAGTTTCCAAGAAATCTGTAGCCAAAGCGCCAATACCAATAGGGGTAAAATCAAGTTGCTCAACTAAAACTGCAGCATCTGCATCTTTTCGAGCTGCATAAAGTGAAAGATTTGTTGCAGCAGTAGATGTATTTGAAGGTGCATCCAACTTTTTAGACTTTAGGCCATAAGTTGTAACGCTTGCGCCATAGGTAGATGTGTATTGCAAAACACCTGGCCCACGATCAACAATCGCCTGGTTATACACATAATCAGTACCTGGATTTGTGATAATGCCATCATAACCAACGCTATAGGCATCACCTTGATCGCTAAAAAGCAATTGGGTAGGGCGTGAAAACTTATCTGCAAGGGGAACTAGGGTTGCAACGCCTGTACGGCTTACATAGAAACGGCCACCAACAACATTGGCGCACTGCTCAAGCATATCTAGGCAACTAATTCCTTGGCCTGTTTTCTTCATTACAGTAGTTCCCGTAAGGCTTCGAGCGCCGGCAGGCCACTGGGCAATGTCCAAAACTCTTGCTGCTCTTGATGCTGCAGTTTCAGAATAAGCTGAAGTTGCTAAGGCAGGTGCAATTGTCTTTCCAAAAGTAGCAAGGCCATCCACAAAGGTAAGGGAAACAGTTGGGTAGATTCCCTGGTTAACCATATTATCTTCAAGGTAGCCTGTGTAGATAACAGTGGAATTGCCACTGATTCTTACCTGCATACCGGCAATCAGAGTGTTATACCAGGGGCTACTTGTATTACTAGGATCAAAAGCGCCTGATTGGTTGTTAAGCACAACAGTGGCAGTGCCTGCATCAATGAACACATCCTGATACATACGGCCACGGCGAATATCTACGCTAAGAATTAAATCTGCGCTTACATTTGTATAACTGCCATTAAGGCCAAAGGCAACTGTAAGGGTAGGTGCATTAGCAGGCATTACAACACCGCGTAACCACTACCGCCACGCCGGCGATAGATAACCTCAAGACCATTCTTAATTCCTGCCACTAAATCACCCTGGGAAACAACTGATCCTGCAACATTCACTGTTATGTTCCCCCCATTCATTGTGGTGTTTCCTGCAATATTTCCGTGGCCTGCAGATGCAGCAAGGGAAATTGTAGGGCTTGAAATGCCAAGTTTCTGTTGCTTCAACTGATTCTTGCGAATAGCCTCAAGAGTAATGGGATCTGTTTCCTTCAATCCCTTTAGGCCGAACTTATTTTGAAGTTTAAGCAATAGAGCAGTAGCTTTTGCTGCATTATCTGTTGCCCCAGTAAGTCCATTAGTGGCACCAGTCATTCCCTCAATGCCCTTAGTGTAATCATCTGCCGTTGCAGAAAATCCCTTGGCGTTAAAGTCAAACTTGCCTAACGAATCTGCAGCCTTATCTGAATCTTTATTGAACTTATTAGCCGCAACACCGATTCCAACCAAAGCAACGGCAAATGCAGCAGCGCCTGTAGCAGCAGAAATACCACCAGTTGCAAGAGCAGTTGCAGCAGCAGATGCAAGAGATACTGTACGCAAAGCCTTCATCACCTTGATAATCGCCATAACGCCAGTGATTAATGCTTGAGTAGCAGCAGCAACCTTGGCACCAAAAAATGCAGCAACAATGATTGCACCAAGTGTTGCAAAAACTTTAATATTTTTAGCAACAAAACTAAACATATCGTACATTAATTTTGCAAAGGCAATACCATATTGAATTGAAACTTTAAATCCTGCAGCAATTTTATCGCCATTCTCATCTACGAATTTCTGAATTGCAGGAATTGCCTTAGTAATGATGAGATCAGCAAAAGCCTTAACCTGAGGCAGTAACTTGTAGCCAAGAGATTCTGAAGCCTCACCAAAAGCTAGTTTAATTCTTTCCATTTGGCCGGCAAAAGTGTTGGCTGCTGCTGCTGCCGCACCCTTAGTTTCGCCTGAGATTTCCTTTAACGCCTTAGCAAAATCCTTAGATTTAACTGTTGCTGCTGAAATTTGTGGGAACAACTTTTTGAGCGCACCGATATTGCCACCATAGGCTTTTGCAACTAGAGCAGATGCCTGCTCCACATCAATATTTCGTGCTGCTGCAATATCTAAAGAAACGCCCATTAAAGTTTGAGCCTTAGTAACGCTTCCAGTTACTGCTGCAAGTCGAGCCAAGGCCGGCCTCAATTGATCATCGGCAACGCCAAATTCTGACTGCATTTGAGTTATGTAGGTTTCAGTGGCTGCAATTGCGGCATCTGTTGCACCAACAGTATTACGCAAAGAATTTGCAAGTAATGCCTGAGATTTTTGATCCTCTGTTGCTGCCTTTACTGCATCAAATCCAACCTTTACCGCAAAGGCACCTGCTGCAAGTGCTGCTATTCCAAAACTCTTGGCTGCCTTATTTGCAAAATCGCCAAACTTTTTTTCCATTTTGGAAATGTCTTTGGTTGCTTGCTTTGTGCCTTTGTCTGAATACTCGGTGAGAATTCGAGCGACAATTGAGCCAACTGCCATTTTTAAACTCGCTCTCTATTCAAGTGTTTTTGTAATTCAGCTTTGGCCTCTTCAAGCGCCTTTGCCACATTTTGTTGAATTCTTGCTTTATCTTTATCAACTACACGCCAAACTACACGCGATGCAGCACCAAATCTGTTTCCTAAAGTACGCAGAAATTGTGCGCTACTGCCACCACCGGTTCCACTTTTGGTTTTACGGCCTGCTACTTCAAAGATAGATCCTGCTGCAGACTTATTAAGCAACGCACCGGCGCTTGTTGTGTAATCGCCTCGAACCTTCCCCTTAGCCTTAGTTTTTGTAATCTTTGATTGAATCTCTGCAGCGTTCCAGCCTGGCCAACCTGCGCCACCGCGAGTACGCCCCTTAGTAGCATCTGCCTTGCGCCATCCACTCATAGGTGGATCCTCGCTAATCAAACCTTTGGCATCACGCTCTGCGCCTGAAAGTTCGCTATTAATAACTTTGTTGAAACGCTTAACTGCATCTTTATCAAAATCTTTTAATGCAGTAAGCGTTTCTTTAACGCCGTTAAGAATAACTACTTCATCAGCCATTTGATTTAGCTCGCTCTTTCATATAAATCGTGATTGCTTCAAGAATCCCTGGTGGGGCATCAAGCAAATCTATGGGAGAGATTCCGGTTTCCACCGAAATAGCCGCTACTGTGTAAGTTAGGCTATTTCGGTGGATCCGAAAGAATCATCAGCATCCAATTCGGCGCTAACAATCGTATCTAAAAACTCTGGCCCCCACGGCTTAACAATAATGCCGGCGGTTTGCATAGATTTCCAAGCAAGCCAATAGATATGTTCAATCTTTTGCTCTTCTCCAAGCAACTTAGGCATACCTTTGCCGTACTGTTGCTCAAATCCAACAATAACGCGTGGGGTTAACTTGTAAGTTGCCTCAACGCCATCTGTTGTTTTTACCTTGATTGCTAATCCATCCATCTTTTCCCCCTTGTTGTATTAGGATTTTGTGATTGTACCACTTATAGGCCAAGTAACAGATGCAGTTGCAAGTTCGCCAACTGCTCCATTAAGAGGTGTCCACTCTGAAACCAACGCTGAAAAACTGTATGCAGGTGTTTGGCCTGCTACTGGGCGAACTGTAATTGAAACTGCAGTTCCTAGTGTTGGGTAAATTGTTGCTTCAAGTGCGCTTGCTGCGTAATCCTGGTTAAATTCAAATGAAACAGAATTATCTGCTAGGCCAGCAACTCTTGTACGGGCAGTGTTGCCAAACGCAGTGGTTTCAACAACATCATAAGTAGATCCCAAAGTTACGCTTGTTACATAACTTGAAATATCTGTTGTACCAAATGTAACTGCAACATTTGTTAATACAATACGGGCCATTTATGAAACCGCCTTTGTGATATTGCCTGAGATTGGCCAAGTAACAGATGCGGTTGCAAGTTCGCCAACTGCTCCATTAAGAGGTGTCCACTCTGAAACTAATGCTGAAAATGTGTATGAAGGGTTATCTGCAGCAGTTGTAGCGCCATTTGGCTTTACAACAACAGTTGTTACTGTTCCAACAAGTGATGAGCCTGCTGCGTTGATAGTTGCTTCAACTGAACTTGCTGCATAATCCTGATGAAATTCAAGAGCAACTGAATTATCTGCAAGGCCACCAACGCGTGTGCGAGCTGATGAACCAAATGCAGTTGTTTCAATAACATCATCAGTTGTTGTTAGGGTAACACTGCCAATGTGATCAGAAAGGTTAACCCCATTAATTGTGATATACGCGTTTGTTAGGACTAAGCGGGCCATTATTTAGTTTCCTCTACTGTTGCTAGTTTGATTGATGCTTTTGCATCCTTGAGATGCTCGCCTGCAATCAGGGCTTCAATGTTCAAGCCTGATTCAAGCAATTCTTTTTCGGTGATTGAATCACCCTTTGCTTTGCCTTCAAAGTTATCTGAAGTAATTGTGTAGCTCATTTTTCTCCCTATCCCCAAATTGTAATGCGGTAACGATATGAAAGGAATTCAATATCACCTGATGCGTAACTACCTGCCTCGGCTGAAGTAACCCGCAAGGTATTGCAGGCACCGCCAAGTGTTCGATCCGATTCAATCGCTTGCTTGATTGAGTAATCCCCTGAACCTGCCAGGTACTTATCAAGTTCATTTTGGCCAGTGCGCTCGCTGAGTCGCTGAACCAAAACTATTACATCCAGGTTTGCCTGATCCAAGCCACGGGCGTTGTTCAGGTCAAAAGTAAAATCCAACTGGCCAACAATGGCTGCAGGGGCAACTGCCGGTGAAGGTATGAGTTCATACACTCTAAGCCCCTTAATAGCCTCTAGATTGGCTTTTAAGCCGTTTCTAACCTCGCTAGGTATCATTACTTAGCCAAGCCATTGTTACGGCGCATAGGGCGCAGCAAAGCCTCAACATCGGCATCTAGCTTTGCAGCCAAGCGCACTGTTCCAATATCAGTTGAACCGGCAATCCCAAATGGTGATTGGTTACGCAGGAACAGGCGGGAAGCCTGAATTTTAGCGGCAGTTTTTACCTCAAAAGGAACACTAGACCATCCAAAAATACCCTTAACGCGTACAGATTGTGGCAAGTAGGCAGGGAAAACATAGGAACCTACGGCAAGGATGCGGGTTAATGGCCAACCGCGTGAAGGATTATTGACCGGTTCAACCATTCGATCTGATGCAGTCCATACAGTTGAGTAAGTCAAATCAAAATTATCATCTGTTGCAATCTCGCTGATGCTCACAAAATCATCTGTAGGCAATACATAAAAGTTTTGAGGTGAGTAATATCGTGTTGCAGGGGCTTCAACTGTTCCATCTGTATAAAAGAAACGGCCACAATAATCATCAATTTGGCGGCTTGCGGTGGCAATAGCCATTTCAATACTAGCGTTTTCCATTGAATCTTCAATGTTCAAAGCTGATTTCACATCATTAAGCGTTGTGTAGCCGTTAGTGATTGCCACGCTTTATTCTCGTTTCTACTTTGGGAATCATTGCGCGTTCCAGTTCAGGAACGGCGGTAGTAGTTTCCTTTGATTTTACCTTAATTCTTAAAATTCTTTTTATGCGTTCCATATATCGTGCTGCCTATCATCTAGCCAATAATTCTTGGAATGAGGCAATATTGCGCCGGTATGAGCATAGATAGGAAAGCCTAGTGATTTAACTCGCCGGCAAAATTGAAGATCCTCGCCAATCCAGTTGCCGTGGATAGGTCCATCCCAAAACCAACACCAATCTTGCCCCTGGTGTTCATCAGCTTCATCACGCATTTTTTCTAACACGCTGCGGTGAATCAAAAGGCAACCAGTTCCTGCTGCATCTACTTCAAACAATGAATCTTTATCATAATTATTGAGTGGCAAGAATCCTTCAGGTGCATCTTGAAAGATTGTTGGAACTGGTTTTGGATATGGGAATCCTGTTTCAAAACTTGCAAATACTAATCCCGCCACAACCGGGCGTTCCTTTTCGTGAGCCGCTTCAACCAATTTATCAAAACTTGAAACTGGCAATTGCTCATCTGAATCCATCATTAAAAGCCAATCAGATTTGGTTTCCAAGAATTGCTTAACCAACCGATTGCGTTGCTTTGATAAAAGCCCTGAACCCTTGATTCGCACAAAGGGTCCTAATCGAGATGCCCTAGATTGCGTAAGTTGAATCAAGCTAAATGCAAACCCGCCATCAACTGTACCTGGATCACAACTACCAACTGAAACTTTATGTGCGCTTTTCATAATCCCCCGATTAATTGAGAAGTGAAGGTTGGGCTAGTTGGGGGAAACTAACCCAACCTTCACAATTTTTAACTCTCTAGATTAGAAAGTTGGTGCTACCAAACCGGTGCCTGAAATGATTGAGGCAGCGAGTGGGTAACGCTCTGCTGAGAAGGCACCAAAGCCGTAAACAACAGATTTAACAGTGAGTGAACCAGCGCCTGTTGCATCAAATGAGAGTGCAAAAGGTGATCCTGGTTGTTCCCAAAGGTGCATTTCTGGTGCTGCAACGCAGTAGATTTCATCCTGGTTTGTTGCTGCGCCAAGGTTTGTAAGCACATTTGCATCAGTTACAACTGGAAGGCCAAGGATTGTGTAACCTGAGTTTCCGTATCCTGGAAGTCCAGCGCCTGCTGCTGCTGCGTTCATTGGTCCGTTTGAATTCGGAACTGCCAATGGGCGGCCTGTTGTGTCGCTTGAAGCAAGAATTGCTGCAAGGCGGCGTGGATGCATAATCCAGTGTGTTGGAGCGATGAAAACATTGCTCTCAACTTTCTGGTAAGCATCTGCCAACTTTGAGTAAAGAAGTGCAGTTGTAGGTGTTGTTGCAGTGTAAGTAACTGTGTTTCCACCTGATGCGCGGATTCCCTTGAACTGGCCGTTGTTGCCTGTTCCGTTTAGAACCTGGTAATCCACTGTTGTGTGCCAAGAGCGAATAAGGTCTGCTACAACGAATGTATCAATACCTGTTCCGCGCTCAATAGCCTGCTTTGATAGATCCTGCTGGCCGGCAATTGTGCGTACCGGAATTGTGAGCAGAGTATCATCTGAATCAGTGTTAGAAACATCAGTGTTTTGTGTTTCCTGAACTGCAGTAGATGTTCCAGTAGTCATACGGGAAATGTTTAGAGTCATTCCCGCTGCTGGAAGTGCGTGCTTTGATGTTGCGTAATCTGCAGTTGGGCGGCCTGCGCGTGCATAAGGTGCAGCGAGATCAACCAAATACTGAGGGATTACAAGGCCAGCAAAGTTATCAGTTGCAACCGAACGGCGCTCAACTGATTCTTCCTTTGTGTGGCGTGCTAGGCGCTCTTGCGCTGAGTAATCGCCACGAATCTGCGCTGCGTAAACATCCTTAACGAATGAAACTTCAGCTTCAGGTGTGTATGTGCGTGCTTCGCGTGTAACTGTTGCTCCACCAACGCGAGGTGCTACAACTGCTGCGACTGAAGCGCGAACTTCAGCAGCCTTTGCATCTGCAGTAGCCTGTGTTGAGAACTTTTCAATCTTTGCATCAAGTGCGCGTGCCTCTTCAACAAGAGCATCAACCTTTTCGGTTTCCTCTGCAGTAAGATCGGTGCGCTCTTCGGCAGCAACTGCCTCTAGAACTGCATCCATTTCAACCTTAACTGCATCACGGCGCTCAAGAGCAATATCAAGATATGACTTAGACATTTTTCTCCAATGAGTGTTTGATTTTTGTGAGGTGGTGGCGATGCTCTCCACGGCGCTTTTAGGGTGTGGGATTCGCTCCGGCTTCAATCTGCTAACAATTTGCCAGCAGAATATTATTTTGTGTTATTGATAATTGCTTTTGCTAGGCGTAGGGAAATTGAACGCCCTGCAGTTGCAGGCATACCTGTTGGCTCTAACTCAACTTCAGGATCCTCAACCTCAATAGTTGGGGTTAGAGTATCTAGCCCAAGCAAAACCTCAAGCATACTTTTGCCTTCCTCAAGGCTATCGTAAGATTCAGAAACTTTTTCAAGAATTGAATTAATAACAAGTGTTGATTCGCCATCTAGGGCGCGGCCCTCTTTGATTGCATCCATTGCGTTTTGTAGTGCCTCTCTTGCTTCAACAGTTGTTGTTGGATATGCAGGATAGGTAACAACTGAAACATCCCCATCTGCTAGTGAAACTTCAGTAAGTGTGCGAACTGAACGATCCTCATTCCACTTTTGGCGAATGACTCGGAACGCGAAACTCATCTGATCTACATCACCGCGCTCAACTAACTTATACAAATCACGGCCTTCAGTTGTATCTGCAATCTCTGCATCCATAAATAGGCCACGCTCATCTTCACTGAGTGTAAGAGTTCCATTCTTAGTGCGAGCCAATGGCAAGCCTTCGTGGTTAATGAGCAGGCGTACATCAGGTGTTTCGCTCAAAGTCTTGCGAAATGCGCCGGGCGCAATTGTTTCTTTAAAAGGTAGGGGAACGCTTGCATCATTGAATACTGCAGCATAACCGCGTAAGCGCATAGTTCCATCTTCAGCTTGGCGTGCCTCAACATCTTGAACTGTAAATGTACGGCGTTCGATTTCTTTCATCTTGCTCCTTGAGTTTGCACCAGTAATACTGGATGGATTCATTGTTTCAATTCCAAGAGATTGATAAGCCTCTCTTGCGCTATCCCCATTATCAATTGCAAGTTTTACTGTTTTTGTTTCCATAATTTTTTCAGCCGTTGCTTTTTTATATTCAGGGCTAGCCATATCTGTATTATTTAAAGTTAAAGCATTATATTCAACACCTGCTGCACGCAAATCTGTTGCAGTTTTATTGCGCTCATCTGCCATTCGGCCAGTTACAATGTGAATATAATATTCTTTTCCTAATTCATTAACATAATCAATATTTTTTTGTATGCCTTCACTGCCATTAAGAACAGTTCCATCAACATCAACAATAACAACTGTATTTGATGAACTGTTGCGTTCTCCCATTGGGTCAATACCCTCGGCTAATGAAACTGCAACCATCTGATCAACTGCATCTTGTTTTGATGTATGGCATCCAATTGTGGTAAATGAGCCATCAGATTCCTCTTTTACTGTTGCCCATCCTGCACAATCTGATTCTTTATTACTGATGTAATAAGGCATTACTTAACCTCATAGGCTGCTGCAGGATCTGCAGGATCAATTGTTGCAATTTGCTGCAATTGACTTGAAGGCAATCCAGTGTGCTTCATATCAGGCAAGCCAACTGCCTTAGTTACTGCTGCAGGATCAAAGCCAACCTGAATCAAACTTGCTGCAATCTCGGTGCGTAGCTTTAGTCCAACATCCTTGGCATCTGTTGCATCAATATTTTGTAGTGGAACGCGATACTCATCGCCACTTTCAATTGGTGCCATATCTTCATAAGAGTGAACATCATTGATTGAAAGGAAACCTTCACGCAAGCCCTTTGTATAGGCATCATAACGCTCAATTGTTGTGCCACGCAGTAGGGCATCTAGGTTGAAGCGGATGAATCCATCAGGTTCAGGTAGCAATGTTGATAGTGATTGCTCAATTCGCTCCAAGATAGGGCGCAATGAGTGCTGCACAAATGAAAGGTTTTGTGCTTCAACTGATGCAAAAGACATTGCACCGGCTACAGGGTGGCCTAGCAATGAGAGTGGAACGCGGAAAATACGAGCAATTTCTTCAACTGAGAAACGGCGTGTATCCAAAAGTTGAGCATCATTCGCATTAATTGTTAGTGGGGAGAATGAAGCGCCACCTGAAAGGATGCCAATTTTACCTGCGCGGTATGGGCCAGTGTGGCTAATGTTCCAATCACGGCCAATATCTGCTGCCTGCTCTTCAGTAAGTTCACCTGGAACTGTGATAACGCCACCTGGATTAGCAGCATTACCAAAGTATGAAGCGGCATAAGTATCTGCAGCCATCGCTGAACCAATTGTTGTACGGCAAGCCGCAATTGGGCTTAGGCCATAACGCTGCCCTGGCAAACGGAAATCAGGAATGTGCATAATCTCGCGGCCATCAAGAATTTGCTCATAGGTTCCCCCGCCTTCGAGGCGAACCTTTACATAGTAAACCAAAGGTTCACCTGGGGCAGTACGCTCAATGCGAACATAACGCGGATCAATAACATATAACTCTTTTACATCGCCCATATCATCGCGCACTGTGAGGATGTAAGCGTTGCCTTCAAGTTTGAATGAAGTAACAATCTGCTCATAAAACTCAAGGCGTGTTGTTTCAGGATTAGGGCGTGAAACCCAATCAGGTTGGCTGCCATAAACAGTTGCATAAGGCAAGCGGTTACGGCCACGGCGTACATACGCTGCAACCGGTAATGAGCTAACTGTATCTGCAAGCAAGCGAACGCAGGCATAAACAGTGGACATACGAATGGCAGTTTCAGAATCAACTACAACGCCTGCCATTGTTTCAAACGCAGGGCGGCCTGGAATCAATGGTTCGATGTATTGATTGTTAGCACGCTTTTCGCCTGATGCGTTGTTAAGGCGCTTAGATAAACTCATTAGTTAGCCTTTTCTGTTAACCATACTAGAAAACTACCGCAAACAATTAAAGCAATAGGAACTGAAATCATTGCAAGCCCAGTTGTAACCAGTGTTACCCCAACAATTTCTACTGTTACTGCTAGATCAATCTTTTTCATTTTGCTCCCTATACCTGAATTGAAAAGAATCTTGCCACCGGTGCAGGTGGTTCAGCCGGTTGTGTGGCTCGGTCATATCCAAAGATTGATGCAACTGCAGCATCTACCTTGCGCCTACTACTAGCTTTGGCAACCATAACACCCCTACTTGATTGTTTTGTTACGCAGTTGGCTATGTGTCGGGCAAGCCTTTCATCTCCATCGTGTGTGAAAGATTCGTTAACCACTGCCTCATAAAACTTTTGTGTTGCCGGCACCATATTTTGCGCTGAGTTGGGATAGGAAACTACAGGCAAACCCTCTTCATCCAAAACCATAAAAGTACGCTGCCAACGCGCAGGATCAAAAACAATTTCCCTTACATTGAAGCGTTCATCTCTGAAAGTATCAACAATGGTTTGTTCAACCTCGGCAACGGGGATATGCCAACCCTGTTCAGCATCATCTGGGCGTTCCCATAAGCCAACAACCATCAAGTGTGGCTTTTCTCCACCCAATAACCAGGCAACTAGCGCGGTTGAGTCATTAGAAAATGCACCATCAAAGGCAAGAATTACATCCTCGCCGGGTTCAGGGAATCTATCTTTATCAACTAACGCTTCCCAAGCGCCGGTTGGTAGCCAAGCAACTGAAGTATTTACGAAACAGTTAAGGCGCTTTGTGCGAAATTCAGCTTCAGGTGTACGCAAAACTGCGCTTTGCATTTCCTCCGCATCAAGCAAATCGTTGTATCCGGGATTTGCCTCAAGCCAAAGTGATTGATCTCGGTGATCGCCTTCAGGCGTTGTTGGCTCCCACCACGAAAAGAAAAATGAAGGATCCTTTGTTTCACCCTTAACAACCTTTTGGCCGTATTGGTAAAGCGAGTAGCAAAGAGAATCTTGACCATTGCTTTGAGTCTTTACACCTGCAGTTGTGATGCCCAGGAGAAGCGAATCGGCACGCGCACCACCTGCAAGTGAAAGCACATTCCAAAGTTCCCAAGATGGTTGGGCGTGAACCTCATCAAAGATTACTAGCGGTGAAGGGTTCAAACCCTCTTTTGAGTAAGCCTCTGCAGATAGTACGCGGTAAACGCTGCCCTTATCTTTGAACTCAATGGCATCGCGGTACAAAGTGAACATTGAAGATAACTCTTCATCTAGCTCAATCATTCGCTTGGCAGTGCCAAAAACAATTCTTGCCTGATCTCTATCAGCAGCACAAGAATAAATTTCAGATCCGTTGCCGCCCATTGTTAAACCGGCCAAGCCCATTGAAGCGGCTAGTGCGCTCTTTCCATTCTTGCGGCTCATCCCGATTAGGGCGGTGCGGTGTCGAAACCTGCCATCTTCACGGCGAGCTAAGGTATGGCGCAGTAACTCTTTTTGCCAGGGGCGCAGTTGCAATAACTTGCCGGCAGGTGAAGCCACTGAATCTTTAGTTACTCTACAAACTGCCTCTGCAAACTCGGCGTACAAATCGCCATCACCGCGTTCAATATCCTCAATGGGAACTTCAGTTAACCAGCGCGGTGGCCATCCTGCAATATCAGCCATTTCTCTTTTGCTCAAGCAAAGCCTCTAACTTACCTTTGGCCTTAACTTCAGCAACCCCCAACTTACTGCGATCCGTTGGCGTGAGACCAAGCAAGGAAAGCAATTTAACAATATCGTTTTCTACAGTGTTGAGCATCCCAAACAAAGGGTTGGCGTAGGCGTAACCCTTATCTGTATAAAGCACATAATCAGATAAGGCTAACTTTTCCTTTAGCTCATATTTCTTATCCATCTTTTCGCAGAGTTCAACTAGCAACCTGGCATCAGTGTTTGCTATCCAGGGTGCCATTGCTCGAACATCTAGCCACATCTTTTGGCCTGCATCGCTAAGGTGCAAAGGCGCATCGCTCTTGATTTGAGGCAAGGCAATTACATTTTTGGAATCAGGCAATGGGCGTTGCCCAGGGTTTCCATTCTTTCGCTTTTGCTCAATTGGCTTGCGCGGTCTGCCTGCAGTCATTGGTATCCATTTCGCTTAGTAACCTACCGCCCCCGGCCAGGTTGATTGCTTTGCTTATTGGTAGGTATCCAACAACTTTATCTATCGTGTTGGCATTTGAAAAATCAGTGGTTGATGGCATCGGTTCACTTTGCCAAACAATTTCTTGGCTTGAAAGATTCCAGGCATAAATCCCTAGCGGGGTTGAGTTGATATACACCGCCTGGTAGTTCAAGTTTTCAGCTTTAGAAACCAAAGCATCAAACTTATGTTTCTCAATCAACAGTTCGTTGTAATGCGTGCGCCTGCATTTGAGTTCAATAATCAAACCGCGCTCATCGCTTACGCAGTCTGCACGATCAAATTGGCCTAAGA
>Ga0209296_1001121_pt1 | contig 21404 bp, 22 predicted proteins | sample S_130206_EF_Meta_FD_187319 | JGI IMG/M metagenome (GOLD analysis project Ga0209296, IMG submission 187319) | Freshwater microbial communities from Lake Simoncouche, Canada to study carbon cycling - S_130206_EF_MetaG (SPAdes) (version 2) | ecosystem: Environmental > Aquatic > Freshwater > Lake ...
ACGTAAGATACTTTATTTCTTGGGATGAAGCTGGAAAGAGATGGATTGGTAAAGACGATCAACAAAATTCATTCGCTTGGTCACCTGACACTTCATCTTGGATTGCTACAGGCAATTAAGTTAAAGAGTTTTTAAACAGGAGTAAGTGACCTATGGCCAAATCTAATGGCGGTATTATCGGAGCATTAAATCCAACATCGTTTGGAAAGTGTACTGTCACATCCGCAACAGGATCAACTACATTAACCACGCAACCTGGAACTAGAACAGTTCAAACATTAATCGTGGCTGGTGGAGGAGGAGGTGGAGGATGGATTGGAGCTGGAGGTGGAGCAGGTGGTTATAGATGTGTAGAAGTTAATGTTTGTGGAGCAACATCATATCCAATTACAGTAGGTAGTGGAGGATCTCGTGGTAATAAAGATGTTGGTGGTTCAGGATCAAATTCAGTTTTTTCAACAATTACAAGTGCAGGTGGTGGAGGAGGAAGTTCTTACAAAGGATCTAGTCTTTATACAGTAGCTGCAGCAGGAGGATCAGGTGGAGGAGGTTTAGGAGATGGACCTACAACACCAGCACCCGCTCTTACTGGAGGATTAGGAAATACACCACCAGTGTCACCATCACAAGGAAATCCAGGAGGAAATTCAACAACATCTGCTTCTGGTGTAGGTGCAGGCGGTGGAGGAGCTGGAGCTGCTGGTACTTCTGTTCCAAGTGGAATAAATGGAGGTGCTGGTGGAGCAGGTAGTCCAAATTCAATTTCAGGATCAACAGTTACTTATGCTGGTGGAGGAGGAGGTGGAGGATGTAATTCTGGAGGAGCAGGTGGAGCAGGTGGAGCAGGAGGAGGTGGAGCAGGAACTGCAACGCCAGGATGTACACCAGCTGCAATAGCTACTTCAGGAACTGCAAATACGGGTGGAGGTGGAGGTGGTTCTAGAAATGGTGGAGGAGCACTAGCAAGTGCAGGCGGAGCCGGCGGTTCAGGAATCGTTATCGTAAAAGAATTAAACAAGGCAAGTGGTGTTTGGAATTTAAAAAGTCAATTTAGTGCCGTGAAAGCTGGTAGCTGGCCACAGACACAATGTTCAGTATCATTAGATTATTTAGTAGTGGCGGGCGGCGGAGGTGGAGCAGCTTTTGGAGGGGGTGGCGGAGCAGGTGGTTATAGAACTTCTTTTCCAGGTGGATGTGTAGTAACAGCTTCTTTTTATTCAGGTGGAAGTATTCCAGTAACAGTTGGAGCAGGTGGAATTGCAGGAACTAATCCAAGTAGACAAGGTGGAAAAGGATCACCTTCAATTTTTTCAACAATTACATCAGCAGGTGGAGGAGGTGGAGCACCTGTAGGAGCAAATAGTCCAAATCCAACTTATGCCAATGCTCTTCCAGGAGGTTCAGGGGGTGGAGCAGGAGGAGATATTTGTGGTCCAGCAACTGCAACAGGTGGATCAGGAAACACACCTCCAGTTAGTCCACCACAAGGAAATCCAGGTGGAAGTATAACAGTAAGTCCAGGAAATCAATGGACTATTGGAGGAGGGGGTGGAGGAGCAAATGCAGCAGGTGCAGGTGGATCAGTTTCAGGACCTACTGGAACACAAACACCAGGTGGTGTTGGAGGAGCAGGATCAGCAAATTCAATTACAGGATCTTCAGTTACAAGAGCAGGCGGAGGAGGAGGTGGAGCTTGGTATGCAGGAGGAACAGGTGGAGCTGGTGGAGCAGGTGGAGGTGGGGCAGGAGCTCCAGCAAGTTCAGTAGCAGGTACAGCTAATTCAGGTGGAGGTGGAGGTGGAGGTTGTTTTGGTGGAGGAACAAATCTTGGTTCTGCCGGCGGATCGGGAATCGTTATATTAAGAGCAAGAAGCTCATCAATTTTATTAAGTGCAAGTCCAGGAACTAACACGGTTACAACACAACCTTGCGGTCAAGATGTTGCGTCGTTTACTGTTAGCGGAAGTTTGACAGTAGCATCAGGAGCGGTGTCAGTGGATTATTTAGTAGTAGCAGGTGGAGGAGGAGGTGCAACAGATATTGGAGGAGGTGGTGGAGCTGGAGGTTATCGTTCATCTTTTCCAGGAGGAACAAAATTAAAAATAGGTGGATCAGTTCCAATTACAGTTGGAGCAGGAGGAGCAGGGGGTCCTGCACCAGGATGTTCAGGAAGTGATGGAAGTCCATCAGTATTTTCATCAATTACATCAGCAGGTGGTGGAAGAGCAAATCCATATCCAGGAAATGCTAATGCTGGAGGTTCAGGTGGAGGAGGAAGTGCTAATACAGGATCTGGAGGAGCTGGTAATACACCACCAGTATCTCCTTCACAAGGTAATCCAGGAGGAAATTCTGTAAATCCAGGTGGTTTTAATGAAAGAGCTGGAGGAGGTGGAGGAGCTAGTGGATCTGGAACACCAGGTGGAACTTGTGGAACAGGTGGACCTGGAGGAACGGGTTCTCCTAATTCTATATCAGGAAGTGCTGTTACTTACGCTGGAGGAGGAGGTGGAGGAGCAGGATCAGCGATTGCAGGAGGAAATGGTGGATCAGGTGGAGGAGGTCAAGGAGGAGGATTAGGATCTAATTCACGTCTTGCAGTAGCAGGAACAGCTAATACTGGAGGTGGAGGAGGTGGAGGAGCAAGTAGTAACCCACCAACTAATGCACCACCAGGAGGAACTGCAGTATTTGGAAGAGCAGGAGGTTCAGGTATTGTAATTGTAAGAGGACCTTCAACAGCAGGATTTAGTGCAGCGCCAGGAACAAACACAGTTACAACATTACCGGCGCCAGCTGGAGGTTGTAAAGTTGCGACATTCACGGTTTCTGGAACACTTACTGTTAGCTAATAATTCACACACTTGACATTTATTCTATAAATTAATATATAGGATTTAGAAATGAACTTGCAAAACTATTACTATTTTTTTCAAAATGCACTCACGCCTAGATTTTGTGATGAGTTAATTAAATATGGAAAATCACAACAAGAGCAATTAGCACTTACAGGTGGACAAACTAATAAAATTAATGAAGGTAAACCACTTAATGATGAAGATTTAAAAGATTTAAAAAAGAAAAGAGATTCAAATATTGTTTGGTTAAATGATCGTTGGATCTATAAAGAAATTCAACCATTTATACATCAAGCAAATAAATTAGCTAATTGGAATTTTGATTGGGATTTCAGTGAGTCTTGTCAATTTACAAAATATAAATTAAATCAATTTTACGATTGGCATTGTGATTCATGGGAGGGGGCATATGCAAATAAAGATAATCCAGATACATTTGGTAAAATAAGAAAGTTATCCGTTACTTGTAGTCTGTCAGCGCCAGAAGATTATGAAGGTGGTGAATTAGAATTTGATTTTAGAAATATGGATCCTGATAAACCAACAATTAGAAAATGTGCTGAAATTAAACCAAGAGGAAGTATAGTTGTTTTCCCATCCCATGTTTGGCATCGCGTGAAAGCAGTTACAAAAGGAACTAGGTATTCTCTAGTGATTTGGAATCTTGGATATCCATTTAAATAATATGGCTTATAGAGAAATTATAAAACAAAAAGAAAATCAAAAAAAATATTATTTAAAAAATAGAGAACATTTACTATTAAAAGCAAAAAAAAGAAGAATAAAAAATCCAAATTTACAAAAAGAATATATTGAAAGATATGGACATGAAAAATTTGCAAATATACAAAGAAAAAGTTATCTTAAAAGACTATATAACATAACTTTAGAAGAATATGAAAAAAAATTAAAAGAACAAAATTATTCTTGTGCTATTTGTAAAAGACATCAATCTAAATTTAAAAAGAAATTACATGTAGATCATGATCATAAAACAGGTAAAGTAAGAGATATTTTATGTGCAGGTTGCAATGTAGATGTGAGTGTAGTAGAAGATAGATTAAAAGAATTACAAGAATATTTAAACAAACATAGAAAGGACCTAAACTAATGGCAAAAACAGATCAATTAAATTCATCAATATATTTCAGTACACCCGTTTACTCTATTGAGATTCCAGAGTGGGTAGATCATGTAGATAAAATTTGCGATAAATATATTAAAGCAGCTAAAGAAAATAATAAAAAAGCTATTAAACAACGTGAAAAAGAATTAGGTAAAAAAGTAGGTGATTTTAGTTTAAGTCATCACAGCACTTCTCTCGTGGGGGACCCAGACTTAAAAGAATTACAAGAATACATTGGTTCAACTTCATGGAATGTTTTAGATCATATGGGTTATGATTTAACTAACTATGAATTATTTTGGACTGAATTTTGGGTACAACAATTTGCAGAAAAAGCAGGTGGGGCACATAGCCCTCACGCACATTACGATAATCACATTAGTGGTTTTTATTTTTTAAGATGTTCAGATAAAACATCTCTACCAGTATTTCACGATCCTCGTCCAGGCAAGCTCATGACACAATTACCTTTAAAGAATGAAAAAGAAATTACGTTAGGAACTGACAAGGTTCATTATAAACCTCAACCAGGAACAATGATCTTTATTCCAGCGTATTTAACACATGAATATATTGTTGATGCAGGAATCCAAGATTTCAGATTTATTCATTTTAATCTACAAGCTGTAAGAAAAATGATTACTGATACAGTAAGAGTACAAGCTAGAGCGGAAAATAAAACAGAAAACAAAAAGGAGAAAAAATGAGTTTTAAAAAAGATAAGTATGTAGTTATTAAAGAAGCGATATCAGAAGATCTTGCTAAGTTTTGTTATGATTATTTCATGATGAAAAGAACAGTTGCAAGAACTATGTTTGATACAAAGTACATAAGTCAATTTACAGAATACTTCGGTGTATGGAATGATCAACAAGTTCCAGATACTTATTCACACTATTCTGACATCGTAATGGAAACATTACTTGTAAAATTACTTCCTATCATGGAAAAAACAACAGGATTAAAATTAAACTCTAATTATTCATACGCTAGAATTTATAAAAAAGGAGATGTCTTACATAAACATAAAGATAGATTTTCATGTGAGATATCTACAACTATGCATTTAGGTGGTGGTTGTTGGCCAATATATTTAGAACCAGATGCATCATTAGGAGGAGTTGATGAAAAGACAGGTAATTATAAAGCATCAAAATCTAAAGGTGTTAAAGTAATGTTACAACCTGGTGATATGTTAGTGTATCGCGGAAATGAATTAGAGCATTGGAGAGATAAATTATCTTTTGATGACTGTGGTCAAGTATTCTTACATTACAATAATGTTGAAACTAAAGGATCTAAAGAAAATATATACGATCGTAGACCTCATTTAGGACTTCCCGCTTGGTTTAAAAAGTGATATAAAACCTATTTACTAGGGGTTTTATGCCATTATCAAAATTACAATTTAAGCCAGGAATAGATAAACAAAACACTCAATACGGCGCAGAAGGCGGTTGGGTCGATTGTGATATGGTGCGTTTTAGGTACGGCGTTCCTGAAAAAATAGGTGGTTGGTCACCTGCTGTGGGTAACAACTTAATAGGAGTTGCACGAGACATTCACACTTATACAGATTTAGCTGGTGACTCATTAGCGGCCATTGGTACTGATAGAAAATTATATTTATATTACGATAACAACTTTTACGACGTTACACCTTTATCAACAACAATCCCCGCTGTATTTACATTCACATCATCTACAACCATTGTAAATGTTCTTGCAACTTCTAATGGAGCAGTGGCAGGAGACTTTGTTACATTTTCAGGTGTATCAGGAGTAAGTGTTGTAAATATTACTAATGCTAATATGGGTCAAGAATTTGAAATTCAAACAATTACTGATGCTAATAATTTTAAAATAGATGTAGCATCTATTGCAACACCAGGAGTAGTTACAACTTCTGGATCAGCAACTTCAGCAGCATTTCAAATAAATGTAGGGGCAGATGTTACAACACTTGGGGATGGATGGGGCGCGGGTGCGTGGAGTTTTTCTACATGGGGAACAGCACGACCATCAGGAGTTATTACAGCAAATCCTAGAGTATGGAAGATTGATAACTTTGGTGAAGATATAATTGCAACAATTGTAGGTGGTAAAACTTATTACTTTGATACATCAGCATTTTTACCTTCAAGAAATACTAGAGCTACCTTATTAGCAAATGCTCCGACACAATCTAATTACATGACAGTATCTCCAAGAGATAGACACGTTATATTCCTTGGTACTCAAACAACACCAGGATCAACTACAACTTATGACCCAATGTCCGTGCTCTTCGGTTCACAAGAATCTATTACAGATTTTACACCGAATGCAACGAATACAGCAGGATTTCAAAGATTATCATCGGGTAATAGAATTGTAACTGCAGTTCCAACAAGAGGAGATATATTAATATTAACTAATACATCAGCTCATTCTATGCAGTTTGTCGGCCCACCATTTACATTTTCATTTAAACAAATTGGTACGAACTGCGGAGCTTTAGGAATACATTCAGCAGTAGAAGCCGAGAACGTTGTCTATTGGATCGCGGACGGAGCATTTTACCTGTTCGACGGGGTTGTTAAACAAATACCTTGTTCGGTACAAGATTATGTATTTCAAGATATAAATACAGATGAACATGCTACAATATATGCTGGAGTTAATCTTGAATTTTCAGAAGTTAATTGGTTTTATGCATCAACAGGATCTACAGTAATAGATAAAGTAGTAACTTATAACTATCTTGAAAGATTATGGACTATTGGAACTTTAGCTAGAACTACTTGGGCTTCTAAAGATGTGTTTGCAAATCCACTTGCAACTAAATATATGCCAAATTCTACAACACTTGCTCAACCGACAGTTATTGGTTTAACAGCTGGTGTATCTACTTTATACGATCAAGAAAAAGGAACTAATGATGATACAAGTGCAATTACAGCTTATGTTACTTCTGGAGATGTTGATATTGTAGATGGAGATAATTCTTTATTTATTAAACGTTACATTCCAGATTTTAAAGATCAAGAAGGTTCTCTTAATATGCAATTTCTAGTTAGACAATATCCGGGATCTGTTCAAACTGTTGCATCAAGCACTCTTGTATATTCTACAACAACTAAAGTCGACATGCGCGCGCGTGGTCGACAAGTTGCAATTAAAATTATAAGCACAGATGTTGATACTAAATGGAGATACGGAACATTAAGGATTGACGGACAACAAGATGGTTTAAGATAATGTCAAAACTAGATCAACCAAGACTTGCAAACGCTACAATAGAATATAGTCAACAACAGATGGATCAAATTATTAGAACATTAGAGCAAATGGTTCTACAATTAAATAATACCTTTACACAAGACGTACAAGATGTTAATGAAGCTGAATCTTGGTATTTTATAAGAGTATAAAGAAAAATGTCTAACGTATATAAAAACGCAATTTATAAACCTACAACTACGGTTAGTACAACTGTATATACATGCAACGCTACGGCAAGAGCTATCATTCAAAACATACAAATTACAAATCAATCAGGAACACATGCTGTCCAAGCATATATTTATAAAAGTGCTAATAGTACCACATTAGAATTTTCTCATGCATCATTAGGTGCAAATGATACAGTTAATATGTGTAAAGGACCTGTTATATTACAAGAAGGAGATGCTATATTAATAAGTACAGCTTCAACTGTAGTGACAGGTATTGTATCAATATTAGAAGTGAACAGAGGATCATTAACAACGTAATGAAAGAAATAAAAGTACTTTGTGATTCAGAGATTACAATTGTAAATTTAAAGACTGGATACATTTATAAGAATGAAGAAGAAGCACAAGCTGACACAACTGTTGATCCTAAAGATATTAGACGTGATGTTAAAATAATAGTTCCAACCATTCCACTATTTAGTGAAACATGATTCAAGGTGATAGCAGAGAATATGAATTCTTTGATGAAGCTATAAAGTTATTAAAAAATCCAATAGGAGTTAGTGTTGAAATAGGCGTGCGCCGTGGCATGGGTAGTAAATGCATTATTGATGCTTATAGAAAATATCATCCAAGTATAAAATTAAATCATTTAGGAATAGATCCTTACGGTAATATTATTTATAGAACAACAGATAAAGATCTTGGTGGAAGATTAGATTATACAAATAAAATGAAGCAAGAAGCGTTGTTAGATTTAATTAAAGAATATCCAGAATTTAATTTAGTTAATTTAGAAGATTCAGAATTCTTTAAAAGATTTGCAGATGGTTATCCAATCTATAATGAAAATAAAATTATGTTAACTGAATATGAAGTAGTTCATTTTGATGGACCACATGATACAGATTCTGTTATGAAAGAAGTTAACTTTTTTGTAGAAAGAAAACCTAAACAATGTGTATATATTTTTGATGATATTGACACTCATGATATTGACAAAATAGGCGAAAATCTGATATGGAATGGTTTTAAAGAATTTAAAAAAGGTGAGAGAAAGGCAGTCTATACATATGAATCCTAAAGGTGGGACAGAGATATTAAAAGAGCAATTACTTGCTCAATTACCAAAAGAATCATTAGAAGGAATTAATTTAATTGGCTCTATTTGTAATCCAACACTTGTTGAGAAAGACAAGATTAATATTCTTTGGCAACATTTAAGTTATGACCAGCCCAATGTTTACAACATGCGTGATCGTAAATTTGTAGATTCTATTGATTATTTTATCTATGTAAGCCATTGGCAATATAATAAATTTAGAGAAGTTTATAAAATTCCAGAATACAAATCCTTTGTAATTAAGAATGCTACTCATGCATTTGAACCTGTAGAAAAAAAACAATTAATGATTACTTCAGATAAAATAAAATTACTTTATACATCTACTCCTTGGCGTGGACTTGCAGTATTAATTAAAGCAATTGAAATACTAAATAAAAAAAGAGAAGATTTTGAGGTAGATATTTATTCATCTACTAAAATATATGGATCAATATTTGATGAAAATGAAAAAGATAAATTTACTGCATTATTTGATAAATGTAAAAATACACCAAATGTTAATTATCATGGGTATACTTTTAATGGTGAAATAAGAAAAGCAGTTCAAGACGCTCATATCTATGCTTATCCCTCTATCTTTGAAGAAACATCCTGCCTTGCAGTTATAGAAGCAATGGCCGCGGGCTGTCATGTGGTGACCACGAATTATGGAACGTTGCCGGAGACCTGTGGTGAATTTGCAACAATGATTGAATTTGATTCTAGTGGCCAAAACTTAATTGAAAGATATGCAGAAACATTAAACTCGGTTATTGACAATTATAGAAATAATTTATATAAGGATGATTTAGAAATGCAAATTAAATACTATAACAAAAACTATTCATGGGAAACCAGAATACAAGAATGGATAAACTTTTTAAATTATGTCAGAACAAAAAAAACAAATTAAATTATTTATAGCAACACCAGCGTTTGGTCATCAAGTTACTACTAACTATGCAAATAGTTTATTAAAATTTGTATCAACTGCTCATCCAAGACTAGCTGTATCATCAGCCATACATATGCAATCGGGAATGGCTTTAGTAACACAAGCTAGAAATAATTGTGTATCCTATTTCCTTAATTCAGAATGCACGCATTTTTTATTTATAGACGCGGACATTGGATTTGAACCAGAAGCAATTTATAGATTAATAGAAAAAGATGTACCACTATGTTTAACTCCCTATCCTGTAAAAGGTTATGGTAAAGATCATCAATTACAGTTCATTGTACATTTTCCAGATAAAGATAATGTTAGAATTCAAAAAGATGGATTTACAGAAATTACTGCAGGACCTACTGGATTCATGCTGATTAAAAGAGAAGTATTTGAAAAGCTTGCAGAGAAATATCCAGAACGAAAAACAGTTAATAAACAATTAGTAGGTAACAAAGTAGAAACTATGGAAAAAGGTTGGTATACATTCTTTGAAACAGCTCAAGATCCTGAAAACGGATACCTTGGCGAAGACATATCTTTCTGTAGATTATGGACTAATATTGGCGGTAAAATATACGCGGATACACAAACGCCGTTAACGCATTTCGGATCGCATGCATTTCATGGTAGTTTAAACATGATGTTTGCTAAACAAAAACCGATTGACGATAAGCCAAAAGAGTAGTAAATTCAACGTTCTGGCTTAATTCAAGACTAGCCAACTTGCTTCATTTATTATATTATTAATTATATGCAAAATTCAATGTATTACACAAATAGCGGTTTAGCATCTTTACCTGAATATCAAGGTGGTGGTTATATAGATCAATACGGAAGACAACGATATGGTCTTGGTAAGTTAGTTAAAAAAATTACAAAACCAATTGCTAACGTTTTAGACAAAGTAGTACCAAACGAAATTAAACCTGCACTACCTTATTTAGCAGCTTTTGCTCCATTTATGTTTCCTGGATTTACAGCTGGACTTGGTTCAATGTTGGGTGCTTCTGGAACTATAGGAGGATTGTCAATACCGGGTATGGTTGGTGCTGGAGTTTTAAAAGCAGGAGCAGATCTTTCTCAAGAAGGAGCCGCGGAACGTGGATTAAGATTACCTTCATTAGCTGCAACAGTATTATCTGCGGGATTATCAACACCTGGAAGTTTTGAAGCTTTAGGTGGAAATCAAATATTAGGAAATATATCTCCTTCTTTTGCTGGAATAGATGATTTAGGTCAATTAGGATATAATACTTCGGCAGCTAATCAAGCATTCACAGCGGCAGATGCAGCGAAAATTGCTCAAACATTTGGACCAGAAGGTTCTATGCTACCACCGGATTCAATTTTAACACCACCAACAACATTACAAAATGCACAAAATTTAGTTACAAGTGGATTACAATCTGGAGCTAAATTTTTAGAAGTTCCTGAAGGTGGAGTTTCTTTTTTAAATGATCCATTAGGAGCTTCTAAAACTTTAGCAATTCCAGCAGCAACAACTTTTACTGAACAAGCTTATAATGCAGCGATAGATGCTAATAAAAAATATCAACAACAACAAGCTCTTTTAGGAGGTGAAGTTAGAGCAAATAGACAAGCTCAAATAGATTATATTAGATCAGCTATGCAAACAGCTGGATTTACTGAAGATGAAATATCAAGTGCTATAACAAGATCTGGATTTGCTGGTGGTGGTAAAGCAGAATACGGCTTAATGAATTTAAAAATGGGTGGTATGCCTGTTGAAATGGATTTAAGAGCTAAAGGTGGATTTGTTCCAATAGGAAGAAAAGAACGTGCAGATGATGTTCCTGCAAGACTTTCAAAAAATGAATTTGTATTTACTGCAAAAGCTGTTAAAAATGCAGGTGGTGGAGATGTTAGAAAAGGTGCAAAAAGAATGTATCAAATCATGAATCAACTAGAAGCTAGGGCTTAATATGGCAGATCCAACACCTACATCGATACAACAAAATTTACCTTCTCCTTATATACAAGGAGCACTTACTGCATTAAGTGAAAGATTATTACCTTTACTTGCAACTTCTGCCGCAATTAATACTACATCATATGCACAACAAGTTGCACCAGAAACTGCTTTACAACAACAAGCTAGAGGACTTGCTAGTGGATTAGGTGGTTATCAACAATATCTAACAGGTGCTGAACAATTAGGACAACAATCACAAACTACTTTAGGTGGTGCATCTCAATACATGGGTCCACAAGCATATCAACAATTCATGTCTCCATATCAACAACAAGTTATGGATACAACTTTAACTGAATTTGATAGACAGAGACAAATAGCTATGGCTGGTCAAAATGCTCAAGCTGTTGCAGGTGGAGCTTTTGGTGGCGCAAGAGAAGGAGTTCAAAGAGCAGAATATGGTGCACAAACTTTACAAGATAGAGCAGCGCTTCAAGCTCAATTATTACAACAAGGATTTGGTCAAGCACAACAACAAGCAAGTCAAGCTTATCAACAACAATTACAACTAGCACAAGCTCAACAAGGTCAAGGTCAATATCAACAAGGATTAGCAAGTTTACAACCTTCATTATTAGGACAACAAATTGCAGGGGTGTCTGGTTTAGGTCAACAACAACAAGCTCAACAACAAGCTATATTAGACGCTCAAGCTGCTGCTGCAAGAGAAGCTGCATTTGAACCTTACACTAGATATGGTTTAGTTGGTCAACAGTTAACAGGTTTAGTAGGTGGTTTCCCTACACAAGTACAAACATTTAATCCTCAACAACCTGCTAGTCCTTTACAAACTGCTTTAGGAACAGGAATAGGTCTTGCATCTATTGGAGGTAAATTATTTGGTAAAGGAGGAATATTTGGATAATGAGTAAAATTTTAAGAAGACCAATGTTTAGAGGTGGACCAGTAAATAGTCGCGGAACGGGGATTACATCTGGATTAGATGAAGGTTATGCAACAGGTGGAAGAGTTGGTTATGCAGATGGTCCTGATATTTATGGTGTTCAGTATGAACCTTCAAAAGATGTTTCAACTCAACAACAACAGTATTATGATTTTTTAAAAGAATATGGTGGAGGAAAATATTTTGAACCAGATGCCACTAATAAAATATATGGGGAATATGTATCTGGTCTTGAAGAAAAAACAAAACCAGCAAGTTTTCTTGAATATTTAGGTGCAACACTTAATCCAATAAAAAGTGGTAAAACTCTCATGAGATATGATGAAAAAGGAAATCTTGAATACGCTACTTCAGATTCTGGAAAACAAACTATAATGTCAGATATTGAAAAGAAAAGAAAACAACAAGCTCAAATGATATTAGCTAATCCAAAATTAGCTCCTGATAAAGTAGATTTAGCTAGACAAATACTTGGAGGTGGGGATGGTATTAAAAGTGAAATTACAGGATTAGAACCTCAATTACCACCACAAAAAACTAGAAGAGATGAAATTTTAGAAGAAGCTGCTCTTTATAGAGAAGCTTTGGGGTATGATGAAGCTAAATCACAAGCAATTTATAATGCTTTAGGAGATGCAGCACCTGCTGTATTTCAAGGAAAAAATTTAAGAGAAGCTGCTCCAAAAATATTTGAAGCTATAAATAAATCAAAAGCATTTGAAACACCTAAAGATATTAAACAAGCTGCTGGTCAATTATCTATACAAAGAAAAATGTTAGCAGAAAAAGCAAGAGCAGAAGAACAAGCAAGATTAGCTATTTATGGAATGAAAAATAAAGAAACATTAACTGATTTTATAAAAGGAATTCCAGGATCTTTTGCAGCTGGAGTATTACCTCAAGGAATTGAAAAAAATCCAACTTTACAAGCATCTTTAAGACCAGGTGGTATATACGAAGGACCAGATTCAATATTTTATTATGCGGTTCCTGATGCCAAAGGAAAAGGTGTATCTGGTTTACAAAAGTTAGGATAAGTAATTTATCATGGAATCAATAAATTTCGATTCATTGAATAAAACATTACCTGCTGAAAAAGATAATAAAGTAAGTACATTTAGTTCAATTTTATCAGGAATAGGATCAGGATTAATTTCAATACCAAAAGGTGCATTTTCATTAGGTGCTACTCTTTATGATTTAGGAGCAGGAACAAATAAAGCTGCTGAAATAGAAAAATTTTTTGACGATTTAACAGAATTAGATGAAAAAGCAGAAGCAACAACTGCTGGTAAAATAACACAAGCATTAGTTAATCTTGGAGTACCTGGTGCTTATGGTTTTAAATTAGGATCTAATTTAGCTAAATCAGCAATACAAGCAAAAAAAACAGGAAATTATTTTACATTAAGTAATCCTGCATTAAGAGAAGCTACTGATAAAGCAATAGAATTAAATACAAAAGGAAAATTAGCAACCTTTGCAGCAGGAGCTGTTGGCGGAGGTATATCAGATGCTGTATTTGTTGGTGATGTAGAAAAAATGGGTACTCTTGGAGATTTGTTAGGAGGTCCTACTGAATTAAATAGAGGTGAAAATGAAACTGATTATGATCCTACTAGAGAATTAATTAATAGAGTTAAATTTGGAACTGAAAGTTCTTTATTTAGCGGTGTTGTTGCAGGAGCAGGAACTAGTATTAAAAAATTAGCTCAACGCGGTAAAGATTTAAGATTTAGTAATAATCAAATAGATAGAACTTTAGATAAAATAGCATCTTTTGTAAGAGCAAGAGGAGGAAAAACTCAAGAATATTTTGATATTGAAAGACAACAAATAGGTAGAAGATCCGTAGATGTTAATTTAGCACAACAAATATCAAAAGATTTAGATCAAAACATTGATGAAATATTTCCTGCTTATAAAACAGTTGCTAATAAACAAACAGCAAAACAAAGAACAGAGACATTAGCAAAAATAAATGATTTATTATTATCAGGTGAACCAGTATTAGATGATGTAGGAAAAGTTAAATTTGGAAATTTAGATGAAAATTTAAAACAAGGTGTAATAAATACTTTAAAACAAGCAGGTGCAAAAGATGAAACAATAGCAGAAATATTAGGTAATTTAAGCGCTATAAGATCTGGATGGGGTGATATGTTTAGTGTTATTGGTGGAAAAATAGATCCTGAAAATATAGCTGATTTTAAAAAATTGTTTGGTAATAAATTTAAAAATTATTTAGGATCTACTTATGACATATTTCAAAATAAATCTTTAATACCTTTTTTTAATTTTAAACCAGCTGAAGAAGCAATTAATAAAACAAAAGATATGTTTAAACAAGTTGCTTTACAAAATGGTAAAAATCTTACAGATGAACAAGCAAATTATTTTGTAGATCGTTTAGTTAAAACAGCAAGACTTCCAAAAGGATTTAGAATGGATAAACCTTCAGATCCAATATTTCAAATACCTGATTTTTTTGTAGGTAAAACTGTATTAGATGATGCCGTAACAGATAGAGGATTTGCTTCTTTAAGTAGTTTACCATCTGAAAATAGAAAAATTATAGAAGAACTTTTAGGTAAAAGTAAAAATCCTATGCAAACAATATTAGGTGGAACTGCAAGATTATCTTTAGTAACAAGACGTAATCAATTTTTTCAAGATCTTGTTTCTAAATCAGATGAATTAAAACAAAGAGGAAAAGGTATTTTTTATGATACTGAAGAAGAAGCTTTACAAAATTTAGGACCTGATTTTAAAAAAATTAATATTGATCCTAATAAAACATTAGAAGCTGGAATTACAAATCCCGTTAATGGTAAATTTGCAATTAATGAAATAGCTGATGCATTAGAACAAACAGCTGAACAAACAAGAAGTGATAGCATGATTGGAAAAATATATGAAAATTTAATTTTATATCCAAAAGCAACTTCTCAATTAGCCAAAACAGTTTTATCTCCTGTCACTCATGTAAGAAATTTTATTAGTGCCGGAGCTTTTGCAACAGCTAATGGTATCATACCTACTCCATCAGCAATGCGTGAAGCATATTCTGCGTTACAAACTGCATTACCTGGAACAAGACAAAATAATGAATTATACAGAAGACTATTAGAATTAGGTGTGGTTAATAAAAACGTTGCACTTGGTGATTTAAATAATTTATTAAAAGACATTAGTTTTGGTGAAACAGTTAATTCTGATAAATTTTTAAGATTAATGTTAAGACCATTATCCAAACTTAAAAAAGTTTCTGAAGATTTATATACTGCAGAAGATGATTTTTGGAAAATTACTTCTTGGGCAATGGAAAAACAAAGATTAGGTAAAGCTTATGTTAAATCAGGGATAACAAAAACAACAACAGAATTAGAAGAAGAAGCAGCAGATATAATTAGAAATAATATTCCAAATTATGACTATGTTGGAGATTTTATAAAAGGATTACGTAAACTACCATTTGGTAACTTTGTATCTTTTCCAGCAGAAATATTAAGAACGTCTACAAATATTGTTAGAAGAGGTATAGACGAAATTACAATGCAAGTTAAAAATGATAAAGGTGAATTAGTCAAACCTTTAGCTGGTATTGGATATCAAAGACTTGCTGGAATGGCCACGACATCTATAGCTATACCTGCTGCAATAGTTGAAACAGCCAAAGTATTGTACGATGTTACAGAAGATGAATTGGAAGCATTAAGAAGATATGTTCCATTATGGTCTAAAAATTCTACATTAGTTCCAATAAGAGATAAAGAAACAGGGGATTTAAAGTATATAGATTTTAGTCATGCTAATGCTTATGACGTTTTATATAGACCTATACAAACAGTTATAAATGCTGTTTCAGAAGGTAGAACAGATAAGGACGGAATTATGGACGACTTTATGAAAGGAATTATAACAGCATCAAGTGAACTTGGAAAACCTTTTGTTGAAGAAGCTATATGGACAGAAGCTATTACAGATTTATTTATTAGAGGTGGAAGAACAAGAGAAGGTAATCAAGTATTTAATCCAGAAGATACACCTGGAAATAAATTAAAAGCAGCTATTGGACATTTAGTTGAAGCACAAGCTCCCTTATCCTATCAACAATTTAAAAGATTAGATTTAGCTATTGAACCAATAGATATAATACAAAAAGGTAAATATGATAAATACGGCCAATCTTATAATTTAAGTGATGAATTAGCTGGATTTACAGGATTTAGACCTGTTCCATTAAACGTGGAACGTGGATTAGATTTTAAAGTTGCTGAATTTCAAAAAGGAATTAGAGAATCAAGACAATTATTTACAAGAAACACTTTAAAAGGTGGTCCTGTAACTTCGGAAGAAATTGTAGATGCATATATAAATTCTAATAGAGCATTATTTGAAGTTAAAAAAGATTTATACAAAGATATTAAAGCAGCTCAAACTTTAGGAATATCTAATCAAATAATTAATAAGACATCAGAAAGAGTTTCTAAAAAAGAATTTGAAAGTATTAATTTAGGAATATTTAATCCTTTAAATATATCTGAAGATATTCAAAAAACTTTTTCTGAAAATGCTACAAAATTAGGAGAACCTAATCCCTTAATAGGAGCCAATCCTATTATAAATAGCATTCAAAGAACATTATCTAGAGTTCCTTTAACAGAAGAAACAATACCTAAATTAGAAAACCCATTTAAAAACCTAGCTAAACCTACATTAGAACCAGTTTCATCATTACCTCAATTACCTAATCCTACGCAAATACCAGGATATGGACAAATTAATTTACCTACAGCTGTAGCAGGTAATCAAGTTAATCCTTTAACAAAGTTGACACAAGTAGAAGAAGCGCTATTATCACCAACTGAAAAAATAATTAGACAAAAACAAAGAACGGCATGAAGAAAATTATAAAATCACGATTAGATGAACATATGGTAGATTTATACAATAGAGTAGATAATCTTAAAAAAGATATATCTTTAATTAAAAACAATCATCTCAAGCACATGAGTTGTGCTATTTATAAAATTGAAAAGAAAGTAGATAGAATATTATGGACTATGATAACAGGTATGGGCGCATTAATTCTTACATTGATTGCTTTAGTGCTTAAATGAAGTTAAGTAACAACTTTACGTTAGAAGAGTTAACAAAATCTCAAGAAGCAATAAGACTTGAAATACCAAACGAACCTAATCCAGATCACATCTTTAATCTACAATTGCTTTGCCAATACATACTTCAGCCAGTAAGAGATAATTTTAATTTACCAATGACTATTAGTTCTGGATATAGATCAGCGGAGCTTTGTGAGAGAATAGGATCATCTAGCAAAAGTCAACATACTCGTGGTGAGGCCGCAGATTTTGAGGTATTTGGTCTTCCTAATAAAGATGTTAGTGACTGGATAGTAAATAATCTTGACTACGATCAATGTATATTAGAGTTTTGGACTCCTGATGAACCTAACTCCGGATGGATTCATTGTAGTTACTCGGCAGCCAAAAACAGACGACAGTATCTTAAGGCATCTAGACAAGATGGTAAGATAATTTATTCTCCATTAGTATAAAACAATTTCTTGCATTAACTTCAAAAAGTTGTATGACGCGTTAATGAATAATATTTTAGTACATAAACATTTAATTGTCCGAGCAGAAGCTAAAAATCCTCCAATGGACGAAGCTATTCTTACAGAATGGTTTAAGAAATTTATAGAAGAAATAGGTATGAAGGTTATGATGGGACCATACGTAAAGTATTCTCATATGATCGGGAATCGTGGAATTACAGGTGCTGCAATTATTGAAACATCTCATATAGTAATGCATGTATGGGACGAACCTGACCCCGCCTTGCTTCAGTTTGATGTTTACTCATGCGGTGAATTTGATCCTGAAACAATATGTAATAAGATAAAGAAAGACTTTAATACCACTAAAATAGAATATAAATTCCTTGATAGAGAACATAATTTAAAAGAATTACATAAAATAAGTTACTTGAAATCAGAAAATTAATCGTTATATATCCACTAGGTTGCATCATGTGGATGGACCTATTAACTTGCTTAACAAAGGAGATAATAATGACTTTCAATTCATTATTCCCAAATAACGGTATGATTAAAATGGATGAAATCCATAATCATTTCGTAAAACACACTACAGATATATTTGATAATATATTTGATGGTTGGTCTAAAATACCTTCATTCCCTTTTTACAACGTAGTAAAATATGGAAAAGGTAAATATGGTCTAGAAATAGGACTTGCTGGATACAATAAAGAAAACGTTCTTGTAGAAGTAAAAGACGGAATCTTAACTGTAGAAGGTAAAGTTGAAGATAAAAATATAGACTATGTTCAAAAAGGACTAGCTTATAGAAAATTCATTAAACAATTTGAGTTAGCATCTGATGTAGTAATCGATGAAGCTGAAATGGTTGATGGTTTACTTAAAATTAAACTTGGTTTTAAAAAACCAAAAGAAGTTGAAGGTATTAAAGTAGAGGTAAAATGATGCCTTACAACGAAGAAGAAGTTAATTGGTTAAATCCAAGATCTTAATTCTTCACCTAATACTTCAGACGCAATATTAATCTTTTTGCGGAGAGCTTTGACGATTTTTTCATCAACAGTCTTTTCCGCAATTAGATCAATATAAGTTACTGATTTTTTTTGACCTATTCTGTGCGCACGATCCTCTGATTGCAATCTCTTTTCTAAATCATATCCATTAGAATAATATATAACAGTACTAGCGGCTGTCAGCGTAATACCATACCCGCCTGTTTGTGGGTTGCCCACGAAGAAACGAACCGGGGATCGTGGATCTTGAAATTTCTCTATGCTCTCTTGTCTAATCTCTGATTCTGTCTTACCGTAATATTCTACTATTGAATCTTCACCATAAGTTTTTTTTAAGATAGCTGAAATTTTTCTGATGTCATGTGTATAATGAGACCAGATAATAACTTTACCTTCTACTTCTTCTAAAATTTCCATAAGTCCATCAAGTCTATTATTTTCAATATCTACTATCTCACCTGATTCTGTTGTTAGATGACCACAAGTTATTTGATGTAATCTCATTAATTGAGTTAATACATGAGGAGCTTTAGCTGTCTTACCATTAAGTGCAGCCATGGCTATCAATTTCATAGATTGATATAATTTTATTTGTTCTTTTGTTAATTCAATTTCTCTCTTAATATAAATTTTATCTGGTAAATCTAAACAATCTTCTTTTAATACACGATAAGAAAACTGTTCTATAATTTTAGATAGTTCATCTAATCTTTGATAAGACTTAACAATAGATACCTTTCTACCACCAAACCATCTGTCTACCATACAAGCATATCTATTTTGAAAAGAATAATAGGAACTAAAACCTAGTAAGTCTTCATTAAGAAATTTACATTGAGTATATAAATCTAATGGTGATTTAGTTACCGGAGATCCTGTTAATATTCTTCTATATTTTGCAAGACTTGCAATACTTACAATATTTTTAGTACGTGCAGCTTTAGGAGTTTTAATAGTTGTAGATTCATCTACAGCAATTAAAGTATTGTGGCAGGATAAAAATTTACGCGCAAAGGTTAAACCTTTTGGCGTTGATAGAGCTTCAACATTCATAATAAAGATGTGAAGGTTGTAGTCTGTTTCAAACAAAGATTGATACTCTTTATCTTTTGTTTTGGATGTTAAAGCCGTCCATAGTACACTTTTATATTGTATATGGCTAGGCATATGTGTTGGTATTTCTGAAGATAACCAATTCCTATAAACACCTTTTGGTGCTATAATCATTACCGCATTTATTTTACCTTTATCATATAGCATAGCTATATTATCAATAAGAACTTTTGATTTTCCAGTTCCCATTTCCATAAAATAAGCATACTCTTCTTTGTCCCAAGATTTTTCCAAAGCAATTAATTGATGCTCATATGGCTTGGTTTTATATCTGTAATTTCTTACCATAAATAATTTAATTCTTTCTATTGACATTATAAATAAGGATCATTATATACTTTGTCAAGAGAGAAAATAGAATGAAAAATAAAATATTTGAATTATATAAAGACAAAAGTCTTATAGAGTTTTTGGACTTTAAAAAAGAAAATCCTAAAGAAAATTTCGTGTATGTATTACAACATCCACCAGCTAATATAAATATATTAAGCGCATCTAATTTTGGATATTTAGTTATATGTCTTGCTTACTTTGATCAAGTTGCATTTAATGCCGCACCTTTCGTTTTTAAGATGCGAAAGAACTTGAAAGATTTTACAAATCAAGATTATATATTGCTTACAGGAGATCCGGCGGTCATTGGTATTTCCTGTGCTATAGCAAGTGACATGACCAATGGCCAATTTAATCTCTTGAAATGGGATCGTAGAGAGTTTAAATATTACCCAATTGAATTCGATCTCTATCAGAAAGGATAACGATGAGTGACGATGTAAAACAAATGATGCTAGATGATTCTACGGATCTTCTAGACAATGTAGAAGTAACAACAATAGCTGATCAATGTCAGAAATTAAAAGCTTTACAAGATGATATTGAACGTGCTGAAGAACATGTAAGTAATTTAAAAAAGATGGCTGACGATATTAGTTCTAGAGTGATACCTGAACTGCTTGCAGAACAAGGTTTAAGCTCTTTGAAACTTGCTGATGGATCATCTGTAACTGTAAAAAGAGAATACAGATGTACTCTCCCTAAAGAGGATGAGAGAAGACAATCAGCGTATAACTGGCTTCGTGAGAACGGACTAGGAGATATTATCAAAAATAATGTTTCTGTTACGTTCGGTCGTGGCGAAGATGACAAGGCACAACAATTGTTGGACCTTGCGGCGTCAAATGGTTTTGAACCAAATCAGAAATCTGATGTGGCTTGGAATACTTTGACAGCCCTATTTCAGGAGCGTGTCGAGTCCGGGCTCGACATGCCTTCTGAAGTCTTTAGTACTTGGATTAAAGACACAACTAAAATAACCCGTAAAT
>Ga0209296_1001122_pt1 | contig 21398 bp, 27 predicted proteins | sample S_130206_EF_Meta_FD_187319 | JGI IMG/M metagenome (GOLD analysis project Ga0209296, IMG submission 187319) | Freshwater microbial communities from Lake Simoncouche, Canada to study carbon cycling - S_130206_EF_MetaG (SPAdes) (version 2) | ecosystem: Environmental > Aquatic > Freshwater > Lake ...
AGGGAACATTCCAATTTCCATATAAGTGTGATTCACAACAATCATTGGAATGTCTTTGATATTCAAGTGTGGTGTTACCATTCTAAACAATGACTTAACTTGTTTAGCACGGCTCATATCTGCAACAGATTTACCTTCAAGTGCATCTTCTACTTCTTTCTTAGATGCTAGATTACCAATAGAGTCTAAAATGATGACGAGTTTATCACCACGATTCACATCTTGAAGCTGTTGCATTATATCGAACTTCAACTGCTCAATGTCAGTCAAAGGTGTGTGTAGAACTCTGTCCATGTCAATCTGAAATGTTTCAAAGTATTTGACAGGTGTTCCAAATTCTGAATCATAGAACAATAACACCGCTTCAGGGTATTTGTCCATGTAGGCCTTTGCCATTAACAAACTAAAGGCAGTCTTAAAGTGTTTTGATGGTCCTGCCCACATCGTAAGACCTGGAATAATACCACCATCTAGTTTGCCACTTAATGCAACATTAATCATTGGCACATCAGTTGGCACCATATCTTTTTCGGTAAAGAACTTTGATTTGGATAGTATTGCACTATCTTTAATCGTTGAATTCTTTTTTAATTTTTCAAGTAAACTCATTTTAAATCTCCATCCATTTTTGCAATTTGGTCTTTCGGTATGTGTTCTAAGTCATCATCCTTAAAGAAGGATTCTAAACTAGGACTGCCAGCGTTGTCAACCTTTTTTGGTTTCTTTGCCTTCTTAATTGGCAATGCGGGTTCGGGTTCTCTGTATTTACGGAGTGTTTGTTGTGAGGCAATCAGTAACAATATGGCAAGTGGGTCAAACACCACGATGATAATAAAAATAACCGTTCTTACTGCTTTATCTATGAAACTTGGGTCATCTTTTGAGTAGAAAGCCTCGGCGATATACTTAATTGGCCCAATTTCTGCCGCTAATTTATTTTCTTCACTTAGTAGAGGTAGTTTTTCAGTAGAAAGTCTTTTTAATTCTGCCTGTGTTTCTTGTATCTGATTATCAATCTTTTTTGTTGCAGTAGCAGGGTCGCCTGCTCTTTGTAAAAGGTATGTCAATCGTTCTTTTGCAATCTTCTCTTGTGTCTCTAATGTTTTTATTTGAACACTATTTGCACCCATAACGATATTTGAATCGAGGTGTGCTTTAGAAAGGTATCCAAAGATACCCATCGATGTGATTGACATTAATAAGAAGATGGCAACGCAGAAATAATAACGCATTGCTCTTACAGTAACATTCCAATTATCATACAACCATGATACTGTTACTACTTTCGCCAACTCTAATACACCACCCATTAGAATAATAGGCCAGAATGAACCTGGGAATATTTGTGCTAAACCGATAACGGAATAAAATGCCGCTATGATTGATAATGCAATCGCAGTTAGAAAAGGTAGTAAAACTTGTGTCATGGATTCCTTTTTGAATGTGGAACATCAAATACAAAAGTAATTCTGGTACAATCACCTACATTTTTAGTACCATGTAATAATTTATTGTTGAACCACAATAGAGTTCCTGGTTCTACAATAACAGATTCATCACCAACACTATATTCATAACGACCTTGTATCGAAAGGTGATATCTATCCTTTGTTAGATAGTATGTGCCTTCGTCAATATGTTTACCAACAATGCCATCTACTGGTAGTGATAAGAAACCGCATCGCTTAAAGTCGTGAAAATTTCGTTTAAGAAAACGGACAATCTCTGTATGTCTTTCATATGCAGGAGTTGGAACACAAATTTCAGTATTACCTACTTTCTGTTCCAAGTTTTCAATACCACCCATTACAATTTGTAATACATCGGCAGTAACAATATACTTTTCTGCATCAAGTTGGCCAATTTCTCTATCTTTGATTTTCTTTTGATTACCCCAATCATCAGGAAATTGTTCCAATTGTTTTAGAATCTTTGAAACATTTATACCTGTTTTAATGACTCTAATATTTTTCATCCAAAGAAGTCCTCTAGTGAAGATTGTTTCTCAGTTTTCCAATTGATACAATTTAGAATAACACGAATAGGTTCAATAAAGGCCTTATCAAACTGCAAGTCGTAATTGACATATTGGTGTAACTCAAACTCTTTTGGTAAACGAACAGGGAAAGAAATCACATCTTCTTTCAACGGGTTTGGTGTTTTAAGATATGTAAACTTCAACTTCTCACCTTCTTGGATAAGTGGGTAAGACTTTGTGAGTTGTTTCTCTTTCATCATGTGATTATAAAGAATTGCACCACGAACATGAATTGGTGTGCCTTTCTTGTATAACATAACCGAATCAGAATATTCTTTTAGACCATTGATGCCACGGGGAAATGCAACTTCTTCTGGTGGTAAAGATTTAAATTCTTCTTTGAATTGTGCAATAAAATCTTGCACTTCTTGTTCGGTTGAATTCACAATCAGTTTAATTGTCTGTTTCATCTTTTCACGGATGATTGCAGGTGTGGATGACTTGACCATTTCTAGTCCCATCACTTTCATCTGCGGTTCATTGTATTGAACGCCCTCATTGTTATAGACATTAAGAATATATCTTTTCTTTGCAGTCCAAATACCTTTGTCGCATAAACCTTCACGCTTCATTTGCATTTTTTGGGCATACGCATGGACATACGAAGCAAGTTCTTCGTAACTTTTGTCAATGTGAGGTTGCAATTTATCTTCACAGACCTTGTCCATGAAGGAGATGATTTGATTAATATCTGTCTTTTCTTTATAGACCTTATCAATAAGGTCACCAAGACGGAGGTATATCGAATCTGTGTCCGAGGCGATAACATAATCTACGCTTTCTGTTTTTAATAGTTTATTCATGTATAAATTGAGTTTACCTTCAATCCAACGAATAGACAATTGACCCGCAAGCGTAACTGCAAGTGCTTGGCGTAAGTCATAAAAACGGAAGTATTGTGAACCTAACGCACCATAAGCAGAGTTTAGAGAAACTTTCTTAGCGAGTTGTAGGTTATTGTATCGTGCTACAAGTTTATCGATTTCAACTTTCTTATCAGGGTCAGTCTCATTTTCATAGTCTTGTTTTGCTTTCAACATCATCTTCTTAAACTTCTTTCTATCTTCATACATATCTTCCATCATTTTAGGAAGGAAGCCTTGTATGTCAGTTCGAAAGAATTGACCATTCGGTGTCAACGCCACATCACTCAACTTCGATGTGTCGATTTGTTTATTTAGCAATTTTTCCACATTCACACCTTGATCCAAAACACTTCGCATTTCTGCACTATGATTAGAAGGTTCAATTAATGTTTCAGGAGAAATATTGTATTGAATTAACAAATGGGGGTAAAGACTGTTTAAGTCAAATGATGCCACATACTTGTGCATACCTACTTGTGGGTCTTTAACAAATGCGCCTTCAAAGGCAGCATTTTTCTGTTTGAATTCTTTTGGTGGTACAATAATCTTTTTATCCAACAAGTGTGAATATATTAGAGCATCCCACATACGAGTTTGTGCAAATACATCTTCATAATTACATTTCGTATCATATGCAAGAGTTAATGCCAATTCAATTAGTTTTAACTTATCTTCGAGTTTGACGATAAGTTCCACATCTTTGATGTTGTATTCAATAAATTTCTGATAGTTAAGTCTATACAGTTGATGTAGGTTGTCGTATTCGTCATAAGATAATTTACTCTCACCAAGTTCTACATTGGCGATATTTTCCAGTTTATAAGATTCTTGGGATTTGCCACCTGGCGCATACCATTTATACAATTCAATGTAGTCTAACGAGGCGACACCGCCAATGTTGTATTGAATTAATTCTCGACCATTGATGGTCACTTTTCTTTCCCACATATAGTTCCATGGAGAAAGTTTTTTCGCCTCATCGGCACCAAGAACAGTTCTGAATCGGTTTACAAGGTATGGAATATCAAAGAAGTCGGTGTTCCAACCAGAGATAACATCTGGACAATTATTTTGCCAGTCGTGTATAAACTTCTTACACAGGTCATATTCACTATCGCACTTGATGTATTCTTCTTCACCTTGCACAATGTAATCACCGCAACCATAAACTTTAGTACCGCCATTCAATGTTTTCCATGCGATGGCAGTAATAGGTTCAGTTGCTTTATATGGGTCTGGGAAACCATTCTCAGAACCAACCTCGATATCGATGATAGCAATGTTGATGTGTTGAATGTCCCAATCAATTAGACCTTTGAATTCATCTGCAATAAAAGAATATTCATATCGGTCATTACCATAGATTTTAAAATTCTCAACACCATCATATCGATTGACAAAATCTTTTGCATCACGAATATCACCTAACTTAATAGGCTCAAGGTTTTCTCCGAATAGAGTTTTCCATTCTGATGGTTTCTTAGATGGCAAAAACAAAGTAGGCGAGTATTGTATTTTTAACTTTACTCGCCTACCGTTCTTGACACCTCTAAAAAGAATATTGTTGCCCTGAACGGCAACATTGGTGTAGTATTTACTCATTCAATAATTGTATCATACTTTAGGAATTACAGAGGCAATTTGAATACCACTACCAAATACTTTATTGTATTGATTTTCTAATTCTCTGGATGGAGTTGTAATGCAAAGAACATTGTCCATGGTGATTTTAATACCAGTATTGAATTCTTCACAGTATTCTAAGAATGGTGCAAATGCCATCATGGGACCTTCTTTAGTTGGTTGCATGATAACTTGAACAGGTTCTTTCAGAACCACTTCATCATTTTTGGTACAGTCCACTTCTGCGAGAATCGTATGATTCGTTTTGAATGTCACGAGCTTTATTGTCATATTGTTTAATCTCTAATACCGAATTTATCGGTTGTTTAATTGAAAAATCTACGGCTTCACCAAGAGTTTCGTAGTCTTTGAAGGCTACGGTTGATGTGCCATTCATATAGTAACATACTCTATACATTTACCCTAGTCTCCGCAGGTAATACACCAATCGTCACCCAACGCTTAGGGAAAAGCATTTCACGACCACGATAGTCACGAATGTCTGCGGTTGGATCTTGCATCCAACCAATCACTTCAACATTGTTGTCGATTTCACGCAAATACAAATCGTACCTTTCTGCTCTAGGCAGTTTGTGTTCGATGGCGATTCTCTTTGCGATTTCACGGGTGTTCATATTTTATCCTCAAAAAATGTTTATAACGAAATTATACACGATAATGTAGTAGAGTGCAATACTTTTTAGGTAAACTTGCTGAAGTCTGGTGGTTTCCAACCTTCGGGTTTGAGAACTTTGCCGTCCTCTCTTTTGATAACTTTACCTGTTGCCTTATCAATCTTTTTTAGGTTACTCAACGCACCTTCATCCCATAGTTGGTCACAATTCCATCCACGGGACACCATGTAACCTACAATAACCCAAATCATATCAAAACATGCATCAATGGTTTCAACATCATCTTCGTTGATTCGTGCTTCGCAAAATTCTTCGTATTCCTCATCGATTAGTTTTCGATAGAGAACCGCCTGCTCTGGATTTTTTTGTGAAATAGTTTGTCCTGCGGCGGACATAAACACCTGCACATCACGAAATACTTTAGTCATATTAAACCTTCTTAGACAATTCAGACTGATAGGTTCTATTTCTTAATTCGGAAGAACTAAACCGATGATTGCGGGAGTTGTACCAAATTTTGATACCACGCTCTTCACAAATTTGTTTGCCTGTAAATTCTTTATCTTTATATTCCTCACCAATAATGCGAACACCAATAGGTAAGAACATCAATAAATCTTCAAGGTCTTTTTCAGTATCATAAACAACAATCTGGTCAATGAATTTAACGGCAGATAATTGAACATATCTTTCGACAACGGATTGAACAGGTTTGTTTTTGGTACCTGGTCTATCAATGGTTGGGTCACTTTGAACACCAACAATTAAATAGTCACAGATTGTTTTTGCTTCTGCGAGCATTAGAATATGACCTGCATGTAAGAGGTCAAAAGTTGAGCAGGTAAAACCGACTGGTCTTCCTATCATATCATCCGGTAGAACTAACATCTCTCTTTTCCTTCGTTAAGTTTTTGATGAACACTTGTTGGTCTTTCAATTCATAATTAAGAACATCACCAACTTCCCAATTGAGTTCTTTTACCAACTCATCAGGCAATTCAACGATTGCATCACCGTTTTCACATATTTCTACTACTTTGGTTGTGTATCTCATATCTGCACCACATCAATATTACACTTCTTTAAAAAATCTAAACCTTCTGTATTCTTATAACTGTTACGATAATATACAGAATTAATTCCTGATTGATAAACTAATTTAGCACAATCAATACAAGGTGCATGTGTGATGAACATAGCTGCACCATCACTTGAGTTTGTGGACTTTGCAATCTTGGCAAGTGCATTAGTTTCTGCATGAAGAACTTCTGGTTTAGTTTTTAAAACTTTTATAAACTTTTCATCTTCTTCTAATATGATTTCTTCTTCGCAGTTATTATCCCAACCAGAAGGCATTCCATTGTAACCAATACCAATAATCGTATTGTCTTTAACAACAACACAACCTACTTGTAATCGTTTTGCAGATGACAGCTGAGAGTAAACCTCGGCTGCAGCCATGTGTGCATCAACAAATTTCTGCTTCATTATGCCTCAGCAGATTCTTTTTGTTCTTTTTTGTTTTTGTTTGATTTGAATTGAACCGACCCTACAATCTGTGCCTCAATCATTGCGTTTTTGTATTCATTACGCTTGATTGGGTCGACTATGGTGGCCATAAACCGTTTGGTCTGTTTGGTCAGTCTGAAATTTTTATCACGCTTTATCATAATATCTCCATTTTAAAAAGTGGGGCAAGGTGCCCCACCGAGTTACGCTACCTGCTTTTCTTGTAACAGTTGAAGTTTGAAATCCTTCAAATCATTACCAATTTCAATCTTGCGAGGTTTCTTGTGTTCAGGAATAATATTCTCTAAACCAATACGCAGAATACCATCTTTGAATTCTGCACCCTTCACTTCGATTGTGTCAGCTACGGTAATTGTTTTGGTGAAAGACCTAGTGCCAATACCTTTGTGTAGATATTGCACATCACTTTCTTTATCTTCCTTTTCACCTTTCACAGTCAACACTCCTGCATTAACTGAAATATCGATTTCATCTTTAGAAAATCCAGCAATGGCAAGTTCTACGATGTATCGTGTATCATCCAGTTTTAGGATGTTGTGTGGAGGGAAAGTTGATTTTTGAATATCCATAGTCAATAGTTTTTCAACATCGTCAAAAAACTTGTCAAATCCCAATGTAGATTGGTATAGTGGAACGAATGAAATTCGTGTCATAAAGTTCTCCTTTTAAGCGAGTTACAAAATTGGCGACCCTTTCGGCATCGCCTTCATTATTTATATCAGTTGTCAATAATCAATTGTTTTTTTACCTATATTGTATTTTGTGATAAGTTGCCATTCATCTTTTTCTTTAAATGCAATAATCTTAATTTGATGAAGTGGTGCAATATTATCTGTCAACAATGTAGGGTTTAGTATCTTTATCAATCCCCATTCTTCCAATAACTTAGCAATAGCATTTCGTCTTTGGATATCGTTTTCTGTAAGATTAGATGGTTTTCCATCTAATGCAAATAATTCTTTGAAATGCACGATATAGTATCGGCCTTGTTTGTGTAGAATGTGGCATGACTGATAAAGAACTTTTTCTTTACGAGAAGAAACACCAATGCGGGTAAGTGTTTCTCTTACCTTTAGAAAATCATCCTGTTCTTGCAGGCTGACCTCCACAAATTTAGTCAAGTCTACCATCATTACCTCTTATTTAATCCACCCAATTGGGTTTTTTCTTTTAGTTGTTGGATTTGTTCATTGCTAAGGAGGCGCAGAGCTTCACGAGCCTTTGAGTCGGAGAAACCATAGATAGTCTTAATACATTCTAAATCGTCACTTTTCTCAGATTTAACCCACTTCGCAAACGGTCTTTTTTGTGACCGCACGGTATTTAGTAAAAAGTCATTTTGCAACTTCTTTTCCAAGAAGTGCCTACGATTCATCTCATTGGCATACATGATACAGTCTTTATGATAGGAAAGACTTCGATTCACGATGAAAGCAATATAGTCTTTCTCCGTGATATCGTCAGTAATTATTTGTTTCTTATTTTGTAATATCGCATTAACATAATCAAAAGGATTGCTCATCAATATACCTTATTACCGTTATTAGTTACCCACTTAATGCCAAAACCAACATGCGATATATCATTTGAACTGGAATCTAACTGTCTTTCAGTCTCTTTTAAAACAACACCTGTTTCCAATTCATAGATTTCCAACACATTGAGTGGCGACTCTTTTTCAAAAATTGCACAGTATATTTTACTATTTCTGGTGATTCTTTGTAAAGACTTATTTCTCTTTTCAACCGGACTTTTGAACATTCGGTCAAACTGGAAAGAACCATTTTCAAAACAACTGAGGTATTCATACTTGATGTTAGGGTCAACCTTGTCATAAGCATCAGGTTCATGTTTAGTTCTATGTACCTGATGACCAAGTATGTCTGCCACAATCATCTCTTTAATGAAACCAGGTTGCAATATATTATTGTAACCATTTGTCCTTGCAATGTTTTGTGCTTCAACAATCAAAGAAATGATTCGACTAACATCACTCATGTAAGCATCCTTATCAAACCAAAGGTATCGATTGTAGTGAGTAGAAGATAGTTAGCAAGGAGGCCAAAAGATTTCCTAGTAAAAGCAGCCCAAGCATAAAGAGCACAACCAAGGATCCACACAGGATATAAAGCAAGTAACGGAGGATTCGGTACCGTGAGAGCCATTGTAATGCTACAACCAATGCTAATAAACCAAGCAAGCAATTCAACAACAAAACGATAACGATTAGAGTTCCAATCATCTTTTATCCATTCAAATAGTCCATTAAAAATGTCGTTCATAAAAATTATCCAAACTAGATTGTTTTAATTGTCTAACTTTTTTCTGAGAATACGAATCTTCTTTAATTGAAGTTCTATTCGATTGATGTGCGAAATTGTATAGTGGAGCATTTCCAAATAACAAACCATAACAACTAATCAATTCACTCTCTGAAGCGAGCAACCATTGTTTTAATGTTGTTGTGTCCATATATTTTTTAGGTGTTATAATACAAACACATAAAACATCGGAAACATTCATAGTCTCTCTAATCAATTTAACTTTATCTTTTGATGCATGGTCTTTCATTCGTTTATGAAAAGGTGTTATCAGATACCCACGACCTGTATCTCTATCTTTTTTGTCAAAAGTTTTTTCTTGACCTCCAGTTTGGCCAATATAATAAACTTCTTTTAAATTAATAGGTAATTCAGTTTTGGAGGGAACTTTAGAAAAAACACCAAAAGCATAAACCGCAGATTCTATATTGTTTGAGAATCTGTAAACATCATCGAACTTAAACCATCCTAATAATTCACCGCCAACTAGAGTTGTGTTCATACAAACTCACAGTTCACCATTAGTTCTGTCAAACATGCCACAGTATTAATTTCTTGGTCTGCAACAAACGCAGCTTTATACTGATAGTCCGCAAGAATTAAAACTGCCTGTGGAATAGATTGTGGTTTCATTGTATCATACATCGCATCATACAACTTACGGAAAAGAGTGTTACTATCAATTTCATTTGATGCAACCCATTTTCTAATTGAACCAAAATCTTTAGATGAAACGAACTTTACAATTTCGGTAATTGAAACATCAGAAATCTGTGAAAGAATACCTGTGTCAATCTTACCAAACTGTGAATATCGTTGCAACTCATTTAGAACACGGCGAAAGTCTGGGAAATGTTTCTTAACAAGTTCTGCAATAACCTTGTCATCAAACTCAACTTTTTCACTTTGCAAAATTGATTGAATTCGTTTGAAAAATGCAGATGCCATCTTGGCCTTCTCACCATTCTTCAAACCAAAATCAATAACTGCACACCGTGAGTGGAGTGGTTCGATGATTCGGTTCTTGTAGTTACATGTAAAGATGAACGAACAGTTGCCTGCAAATTCTTCGATTGCATTACGAAGCGCAGGTTGTGTCGAGTTTGGATTTAGATAATCTGCTTCGTCAATAATGATGACCTTACGACCACCAGACAATGACATAGATGAAGCATAGTTTTTGATTTTGGTTCTGAATACATCGATACCAGATTCATCAGAACCGTTAATAACCATGTAGTCACATCCAATTTCGTGACACATAGCTTTTGCTACTGTGGTTTTACCTACGCCTGCACCACCACTTAGGAGTAAATTAGGAATCTGTTTCTGATTCACATACTCCTGAAATGGAAGTTTCAGGCGTTCTGGTAAAATACAATCTTCGATTGCTTGAGGACGATACTTCTCGGTCCACAAAAGATGTTCCATAATATAAGTCCTTCACATAATACATCATAATAAAAAATCAGTCACGCTCATTAAGGCGAGCAACAGCAGTCAAAAAATCTTCTTCGACTGTCCATGTACCTTTATCACCACCGAAAAGAATTGTAGTCTTTTCTTCTCTATTTCCTTCTCCACCTGCAACTGTAACTTTTCTTTCTAAGACAGAAACAATAAATGCTGGGTTGATTGCAATAGAGGTCTTTTCAAAACCTTCTGCTGAATTTGTAAACAGTTTAAGAGACATGATTACGCCTTTTCAAATTTAGAACCGGCTTCAGTAGAAATATAATACTGGAGTGGAACATTTTTGTTTTCAAAATGCGATACACCTTTAGATGAAATAGAAACTTCATATGAACCAGGCATAACTTTACTAATGTTTTCAGTTTTGAAAATCATTTTGAACTTGTTGCCATTGCCTTCTGAAATTTCAAGTGCATCAGTATGAGCAGAATCATTCTGCAAATCTAGTGTAACGATACTAACTTTCTTACCATCAGATTCAATTGCAATATGTGGAGAAGAAAGAACAGAAGCGGCACGGAGAATCCAATCAAAATCCTCTGAAGTTAAAGAGAAGTTAATCTCTGCTTCTGGCATAACAAATTGTTTCTCAGGAGGAGTAACAATCATAGTTGGTTCACAAAAACGATACTTGATTTTAGAACGACCTTTGTTGCCAACAATCACAACATGTTTCTCATCGAATTCAAACGATGGGTCATCTTTGTGTAATGATACAACAGAAAGGAAGTTATTTAAATCATAAACACCAAAGTCAGCGGGAATTTCTTCCTTGATTGATACTTCAGCAAGAATGTTTTTATGTGACGAAACAGTTTTAAGTGTTTTGCCTTGTTTGAAGAAAATACCTTGGTTAATAGAACCAAAGTTTTTCAAAACGGATAGTGTGTCATTTGATAATTTCATATTTTACCTCATAATTAAGATTTGTCATTCACAGAATACATTGTATCATGCTCATATAGAAACATGAGGCAACAAAGTGCATGTGCTAAGTGATGTTTGCCAGATTCAGGGTCATCTGCTTCACCCTCTTTCCATGCCCATAAGTGCCTTTGTAATGCATCAAAATAACGGCGTTTAGAATCAGGTACATGTTTCCAATTGTCTGGTTCGTATTTCTCTGCACCAAAAGTTAATACATCAACTGTGGCCTTTAAAGCAAGTGGTGGTAGTAAACCATATTGTAGTTTACCACCATCAAATTTGCGGCCGCCTGTTGTTGCAGTTTGCGAGACTTTAACAACATCGGCTTTCATTATAACTTCCCTGTAAACTGTGCAACAGCAGGCATGTTACCAGTAAAGGCATATGTTCCCACATGTTGTGTTTTCATCCAAGGACACAAGAAGATACTTCCGCCAAGTTTACGCCACATCTGACAGAACATATAATCTTCACTCAGATATCTCTCAGAACCGCCTCCAGTGATAGAATCTTTGGTGTCGATTACTGTATCAAAGTAAGCATGGATGTATCGTGTACCATCGAAATTGGCCTGACCGATATGGTCTGGTTTGTATTTGATTGTTGGATATTCTTTCTCCATTCTCTCAAACACTTCACGCTTTACCATCATAAAACCTGTACCGATTTCCATCACTTCAAGTGGTTCAGTAACAGAGAATTGTTTTGTGCCTTTTACAACATTGAAAACATATTCACCTACAAGTTGTTCAAGTTCTTTTGGATCCATATTAGGGTTTGCTCTTGCAGCTTGTGCAATGTTACCCCAATTCATAGACTTCTTCGGATAAGGACCACCAATCACATCTTTGTCTAGCGCCATAAGTGCTAGAACATCCTGTGGGTTGTAGTGAATATCTGAATCGATGAATAATAAGTGTGTGTGGTCTGAACGGAGAAACTCATCGACTAGGTAGTTTCGGGCTCGTGTGATAAGTGATTCATTGAACAAAAAAGAAAACTTAGTTTCAATTGCGTATTTGTTCATTGTGGTTTGCAAGTCCAAACTGGACTTGATATACAAACCGTGTGCCATGCCGCCATACATTGGTGTGGCGATAAACAGTTTGTTTTTTCTTAGTTTTTCTAATTCTACTTTGATTTCCATGACAACTCCATAAACGAAAAAAGAGGAAGGGATACTTATATGTATCTCTTCCTCGATGCTTTAAACCTTAAAATTAGGCAAAAGCACGCTCACCTTGTGAACGAATTGCGGCGATGCCAGCAGCGACCATACGCTTAGTTGGTGTGCCGAGGCGATAGAAGGAAACCTTATCACCATTTGTGTTGTAACGGCTATTTAAGTAAATAGCGTGACCTTCGTTACGCAACTCATTGATGGTTGCTGAAGGGTTTGCAACACCAAAAACAGATTGCATCTTCTGTGCGGTGAGGGTGTTGTATCCATCTTCTTTAGAAAGATAGGCGAGGACTTTAGATTTAACTGACATTACGAAATACTCCAATAATAAAACGGTCGCTTTGAGGAAAGAATTTGAGAGGCGACCTTTCTCTCAAATATGTTACTATTCTATACTATTTTTGTGTCTATGTCAACACTTATACAGGTAAATGTGTAAAAAAGACCCACCGTTGCCGATGGGTCAAGTGCCGAACTACAAACTAATTAAAACGGAACATCTTCCGAATTTTCTTCTGTATCCTTTTCTTCTGGTTCAATTACGGGTGCGAGCAATTGTTCTGCCGAGGCACCTGCATCAACTTTGGTATACAAATCAAGGAATGATGCCTTAGTGTCATCATCAAAACGATTCAAACACAAACTAATTGCCTTCATCTTATCACCAAAGATACCGAATGTTTCAACAATATGCACTAAACGGCGGGTTGAAATCACTTCGTCACAACCACCATCCATGAATGTTTTACGAATCACATCAGCCCATGTAACAAGTTTCTCGGCGAATTCATCATCGGCACGACCAACTGTGGTCAATTCTTTTTCGATAATCTTACGCTCTGTGCGAACAGGAGGGAATTCTTGTTCCATTGTAGTGCGGAATCTTTCCAAGAACGCTTCGTTAAGCACATTCGTAAACATGTAACGACCATCATCTGAACCTTTACCTTTAGTATTGGCAGTAGCGAATACTGTAAAACCAGGTGCAGGTGCAATCAATTCACCTTTTTTCTTCAACATAAATGGTTTGCCTTCGAGCACCCGTTGTAATGAAGAAAGGTTCTGAGCACCATAATCAATTTCATCAATACACAAAACGGCACCTTGACGAGCAGCAGTGGTCACAGGACCATCACGCCATTCCATATTACCATCGATAAGAACATAGTTACCAAGAAGGTCACTCTCATCGGTTTCAGGTGTCATTGAAATACAAACGAATTTTCGTTTTGCTTTGGCACATGCCTGTTCAATTGACATTGTTTTGCCGTTACCAGAATGACCAGAAACGAAAACGGGGAAGAAGCGCATCGATTGGACAATTGAATATACATCATCAAAGTTGCCAAACGGTACATAATTTTTATATTGTTTTGGAATCAAATCAGTAGTATCCAAATCGGTTTGAATATTCTGAATTTTATGTTCCGATTTTTCTACTGATTTTGCCATAGGAATCACTTGTGCTTGTAATGATATAGTTTGAGGTTGAGAAATCATGGAAGAATTTGGCACTTTATAAACACCACGCTTCACACGGTTTTCATCATCGTTAGTAAACCAATAAGGATGAGCAATATCTATATCGCCACAAATTGATTTAATTTCATCGGTTGTGATTGTTGGTTTACCCAATGCTACGATGGCATTAATAAACTTTTCACGAATTTCGGCACGCTTAGTCATAATAAAAAAAGTCCTTTCACATTTGATACATCAATTATATCATGGCTGATTTGAATTGTCAACCAGCCATGTCGCATAAAAACAACACTTAGGCAGCAATGCCTTGAATGAACTTGGAGACAAGCACTCGGCTGATTGCTTTCTTTTTATTCATTTTCATAAATGCGGTTTTCAATTTATTGGCAGTAAATTTGCCTTCTATTTCAATTTCATCATTTTCGGTTTTCAAATCATCACCACCTGCAACCAAATAGAATGAAGTGTAACCATTTAAACTAGAACTCAAAAACTTTTCAGTTTTCAATTTCTTAACCAATTGTTTTTGTTTCTCATACATCGCTTCACGCAAAACAAAAGAATTTTGTGGATTCATTCGAACTTCGGTATTCAAATCTTCAAATGTTTTTCCATCTTCAAACACATAACGATTGTAAACGGCATGTTTAACAAAACGGTTATTACCTGCAACTAAGAAGAAACCAAATATCTTAGCACCAGTCACTTTCTTAAACCATTCTAATGATAGTGTCAACATGTAATCAGAATACTTGGAATTGTCGGTCACCTTCACTTCGAATTTGTTCTTAGGGTCACGCAATACAACATTGTAATTACGGGTATCGATAGAACGATGACCAAAATATGTTTCTGAAGTGCCTCTCATTTCATCATTATGAACCCTAGTTTCATAGAATGAATTAGTCCAATCGGCATCACCATCATGCACAATTACCAAACTAGTCAAATCTAGGTTGTTAACCTGTTTGAAGTTTTTCATAACTTCTGCGGTTGCAATGATTGCTTGTGTCAATGGTGTATTTGAAAGGTGTTCACTATCAGGACGACCAATTGGACGACTATAACGACCACCTTCAAATGATTTTTTCAATATAATCATATTACGCAAAGCAGAATTAAATTCAGCATTGGTCATTTTATTGTTAATGTATTCACGCAAGTAAACAGAATTAAATGCAATTGTTTTATCTTTTTGCTGAAAAGAATGATTCTTTTTATTGAAATTGCTTTGTTTTTCGTAATCACTTTGAATACCTAAGTCAGCATACTTTGCTTCTGATGAATCACCAAAACCATATACAACAAAAGGAATATTCACTTTACGGCAGAACATGGCAAGAACTAAAATTTGTTCAATTGAACCTGCCATGTTTTCTGACATAGAACCAGATTTGTCAATTAACAAAACCAAACCGTGATTCTTACCTTTTGGTGTCATCATCACTTTGCGGAAAATGTTATCGTCAAATTTGTATGATGCCAATTTGTTGATATCAATATCGCCAGTATCGGACAGTTTAGATTTACTAAACGCCTTGGCAGCTTTACGCATTTCGAATTCTTTTGCAAGTAGACCAATGTAGCGGTCATTCTTATTTTTGAATTCGGTTACCCACTCTCTAATTTTCTCGGCGGTCAAATAATACCCAACGCTTGGTGTATAATACTCCGTCAATTGTTGTTGAACACGCTTTGCAGGTGTAATAATATTCTTTAGAATAGGTGTTGGCATTTCAAGGTAAATGTATTCTTTACACTTTTCATCCAAAAGCATCACTTCGTTTTTACGATAGTTATCATCGGTTTCACAACTAGGTGAAAACATATCTTTAGTGGCAGGTTCAGAATCTTTCCAACGATTGAATGATGAACTATCTTCATTATCAGAATCTTCACCATCTTCACCTTCTGATTCATTATCGGCTTTTGATTTTACTTGGTCATCGCCTTCTTCACCATCTTCACTATCACCGTTTTGACCATCGGTGTCATCGGAGTTTTTACCGTCTTTTTTCGAATCGGATTTGTTTTCTTCGGAGTCTCTATCGTCCCAATCATAGTCACCACCATCGGACTCATAATCGTCACCATCACCATCATAGTCATCCGAATAATTGAAGGATTCAAAATCTTTCAATTGCATATCGTATTGCTCATCTTTAGAATATCCGTATACCTCATCGGTAACACGAACCACATCGTCCCAAGTTTCGCAATCCATAACTTTCTTAACCAAAGATAATTCTTCAGTAGAGAATTCAACAGGCATTGAATATTGTGATTTGGTATAAATGTTCAATCTTTCAATAAATGCCATATCATTGATATCACGGTTCTTTAATCCAAAGAAATCACGCTTCATCAATTCAACATATGCATTTTGAAAAGGAACTTTAAGACCTGGATAACGGCGTTTTACTTTCTTTTCGATACGGGCATCTTCGACCACATTCAAAAATGATTTGTAATTTCTGCCTTTGTTTTTATCAACAACAGCAGTATGCCATCCATCAGCAGGTGTATAGAGAGCATGACCGACCTCATGACCGCAAAGCAGGTCATACAGAGCGCCTGTCATATTTTGCCAAATTGGGAGATATAGAATACGATTCTGTGGGTCGAATCGTGCGGTTTGAATCTTTTGGTGTTCAACCGTAAGATTCTCGGTAGCAAGAAGTTTTGCTAACTGAGATTTTTGTTCAGCAGTAAAATTCATTATGTAAGTCCTTATTTCACACTTTATACAACAATTATATCACGGCATGACCGAATTGTCAACCAGCGTTGTTGCTTAAAAACAACACTCGGAAGTCAATAGGAATAAAGGTTGGAGCGGTTAATAGGAGTTAAACCTATCTGACTATTGGGATAGTCTGTCTCGGACTCACCGCATATAAGGACATCTTACACTATTACTTATGCTTTGTCAAGCGTTTTATCGACCTACTTGAGGCAAATATTTCTCTTTTGCCTGTTCCCAAGTTAGGTAGATTAGGTCATCATAGAACAAGGACTCGGTAGATACCTTGTCTTTCTTTGCCAATTGTTTGATACGAGGTTTTGCATGTTTAGTTTTCCATACATTAACCAAGTTCTCAACACTTGTATCAAATAGTTTGGTCATGTTTTGACCATCATCATCACCACGCAAGAATTCGCAAGACTTATCATATAGTGGTGTGAAGTAAATACCTCGAGCATGTTCACTACGAATCAATTCTTTAGGTATACTCATCTGTGAATATGCAAAGTTCAAAGAACGATTCTTGTGGTCACGCTTATGTGGTTGCCCACTAGGTTTCTTTGCAACATACCATTCAAAGTATTTGCGAGTATGATTCTTTTTTAACCATTCTCTGATTAACAAACGGGTGTCTTTCAATGGTTCAAATGATACTGAACCTGAGGTGAATCCCATTGGTTGCCAAAAGTCTAGGTTATCATATTGAGATAGACCACCTGCTTTAGTTTTACCATAGAGTGATGTAGTAGTTACTGATACGAGTTTATCACCATACAGTTTCTCCCACAATTCTTGAACAGGTGTAGATAAACACAACAATGCAAGTAACTTACCGCCAACATAATTAAAACCTAGTGGTTGTAATGGCACAATCGTAGAACCGATTGCGGTGTGATTAATCATTGCACCTTGTGTTTTCTTTTCTCTCGACCAACCGATAAAGTTATCTCTCGGTGTCAAATCAAGGAAGTCGGAACTAATACAGATAACACCAAGGTACTTCTTAGTGTTCTTATCTCTCACAACAAAGTTTAGGTTACGACCAATGTTACTATTGTTCTTCATTGTAGAAGAAAAGGTACGAATCGTATTCCACAATTCAGGTAAATCTTCTTCTTTATTTGTATAGACTAATTCAGGTTCTAGTTTGAGGTAGTCATCAGGATCGTTTTGCATCCAGAAATTAGATTTAACTTCTGCAATAGCACGGCGTTGTTTCTCATCCGCAAGAACTTTAGTTTCGCCTTCCCACAAATCATTAACTGTGACTGTGGGATACTTTTCTTGCACTTCACACCATTTTTGAAATAGTGTGTATTCTTTCACATCCATGGCAGACACATAAGTGAGTTCTTTGATTGTTCTCTCACGGAGTTCATCCATGTTCACATCTAAGAAATCAGTATTAGAATCAGACCATTTCTGCCATTGTGCTTCTACATCGTCTTTTGAATCAAAACTATATGCCATTATTTAAGTAACTCATTCATTCGTTGTTCAAATCTTTCGTAATACCATTCTCTAGGTTTCATAGTATTCTTCAAGTAATAATCTTCTATCTCAGGGAACTTACTTTCTACTTGTGGTAGTTTATCGTAATATTCTTCTACTGAGTCAATTCGTTGCCAATCATTTGCAACCAATGTGTTATCTTCATCGTATTTTCTCCATACGAATGGAAATACTCCACATGCAATTGCTTCGTGATACCTACTTGTAACTGCCTTGTTATCAAGCCAATTAAAACATAAGGTAGATTTACCTTGTTTCAAAAATGGAAGTAGATTATACATCGAATCTATCTTCTTGTCAGGCACAATTGCATTATATTTACCTATAAAGAAAGACTTTACTTTGGCATCTTTCTTAATGCGTTTGAATACCAAATGTCTTTCATCACCTGATTCCACATTGTCAATCAGTTTGCGTTTATCGCAACCCCAATAAATGAAATCAACTTCTTTTTCGGTATTTTCAAACAAATCAAAAGGCATATTCTCTTTGATGAAATGATATTTCAACCCATGTAGACCACCAGGTAAATCTGTCTCATCAAAGATTGAAAACTTGCCAATAGGGAAGTCTTTGAATGTTCTTGTGCGATACAGTTCTTCGGTATCAGCACGGTCACTTCTCATAATGATTACATGTTTCTTTGCAAGTTGTTCGCCAATCTGTGCAACGAACTCATCCGACCTTTCTTTGTGTCGTGGATCGATGTAACCTTTAATGTGTTGGAAGAATTCGTTCTCACTAGGAATAATCACAACATCAGAATCTAAAATGTCATCTAACTTTTTACGATTAGCGGCATTCCATCCGAAATTACAAACACCATATGTGTGTTGTGTGTTCTTACGAATGTATTCACTATACAATTCATAAAACGAATCCATGATATCGTGAAGTGGTTGACCTTTATAGTTTGTGCCACTTCTCAGTCGAGTAATAGTTAATTTCATTTTTTCTTGTGTCGAACAATTTTTTTAATAATCTTTTCCTGTTTGCGTCTTGCCATTTGCAATGCAACAGGTCCTACCTGCTCTGTCATACGAATACCATTCATATGGTCTAACTCATGTAAAAAACATCTCGCACTAACGCCATCAAGTCTCATTTGCCTTACTGCGCCGTTCTCATCTGTAAATTCTACATCAATTGATGCTGGTCTGTCAAGCTTTAAATATAAACCTGGATAAGAAAGGCATCCTTCACTCTCTTTAACTCTTTGTTCTGAAACGGAAATTACTTTAGGATTAACGCAGGCAATTTGAAAGTCATCTGTGCCCATTACGAATACCCGTTCAAAAACTCCACATTGATTGGCAGACAACCCGATACCGCCATACAATTTCATGGTCATCTTCAATCGTTTGATTAAAAGTTCCATGTTAAAATTTGGCATAACATTTGTATATTCTGGAATAGGCACTCGCAACATCGAATGATTTTCATCAAACAATGGCAAAGGTTCTATTCTCTGTTCTTGTATATTACCCGCACTAGTATCAATGACTAGCGTATCTAATGTATCAATTGTTTCACTCATTTTATAATCCTAGAAAAGTTTTTCTCTTTAACAAATCGTATCACATTAACAAATTTATCTTGTAGTATATCACCTTTATGTGAGATAACAAACAAATTCACACCTTCTAACATATGTAGGATTTTCATTAGTTCTTCTGTGCCATTTGCATCTAATGAAGAATCGAATGTTTCATCCAAAATTAACAAATTGGTATTGGATGAATTCTTTAACTTGGCAACTGCACGCCAAGTCAACATCAATGCCATATCAATCCGTTGTTTCTCGCCTTCTGAAAAGTTATTATATGTAAACTCATCACGATGGCGAGACTTGATGGTTTCTTTAAATGATTCATCAAGGTTAAAGTTCACAAAGAAATCTAATGATGCAAGATATTTGTTTACCAATTTATTGATAACAGGCAAATACTGTTTAATAATCTTAGTTTTAATACCTGTATCTTTTAAAAGACTACTTGCAACTTCATAATAAGTTTTATCATGGATTAAATTCTTTAATTCAGTTTTTAAACTTTTCAAAGTTTCATCAATAATATTTAATTCTTTTTCTTCTTTTTCAGTTACCGTTTTCGTGTCTTTCAATTGAGTAACTATCTTACGAAGTCGGTCAATATACTTGTTAGTCTCTGTTATAGAAGTATTGTTTTGTGCAATCTCAACTTGTTTACGATTAATGTTCTTTTGTGTTTCATTAATCTCATTCAGTTTAGTTTGTTCTTCTGTTAGTTTAGATTCTAATTGTGTGAGTCCATGTTCACATTCTTGGACTTTAGTATTGAGGGAAATGAGTTCTTCCTCTTTAAACTCCATGGCAATGGCTTGCCGACATGTTGGACAATCATCATGGTTTTGGAAGAAACCGATATCCTTACGAAATTTGGATAGGTTGCTTTCAATCTGCGATTCAAGTTTTGTAATCTTCTTGACCTTATTCTCTGTTTCAATCTTACTTTCAACAACCAGTTGCAAGTTGTCGACCTCTGTGGAGAGGGTGCTAACATTTGCCAATAGGTCGGATACGGTACGCAAATTACTTTCAATCTCACCTTCATGTTCTTTCACCTTATCTTCATTGTTCTGTTTCAACTCATCGATATGTTTCTTTTGCATATCATATTTTTGTTGATTCAAATCAATATTGTGTTTAGTGTTGACCATCAAATCTTTATTATTACTCAGTCGGTCTTTAACTAAACCATTCATAGTAGAGAAGATTTGAATATCAAGTAAGTCCTCAATAATCTCCCTACGGTCTGCCGATTTAAGTTGCATGAAGGGAGTAAAAGATGCAGAACCAAGAATAACAATCTGTGTGAAAGACTTGTAGTTTAATTTAAGAATAAACTTCTCAAGGTATTCTTGATAGTCACGGGATGCCGCCTCTTGATTAATGAGTTCGCCATTACAATAGATTTCAAAAATGTTTGGCTTAATACCACGAACAATTTTGTATGTTTTATTGTTTACATTAAACTCAACCTCTACAACACAATCTTTATTGTTGATGGAGTTTAACAGTTGCG
>Ga0209296_1001125_pt1 | contig 21295 bp, 17 predicted proteins | sample S_130206_EF_Meta_FD_187319 | JGI IMG/M metagenome (GOLD analysis project Ga0209296, IMG submission 187319) | Freshwater microbial communities from Lake Simoncouche, Canada to study carbon cycling - S_130206_EF_MetaG (SPAdes) (version 2) | ecosystem: Environmental > Aquatic > Freshwater > Lake ...
TTTAAAGATCTTTGGCGCAACAGGCCAACACAGAGTGTCGTTTTGTTGCACTGCGCTGCGATCAGCGGAGCCTTGCAGTGTAGCACCATTTTCAGGGCTTTTGCAAGCTATTTAAAAAATTATGAAACTTTTTAAACCGTTTGCTTTTTAACTGCTCGGGGCTTAATCCGATTTGCTGGAAGCTTGAAATTTGAATTTCAAAACATTTCAGCGAAGCCTTGCAGTCTAGCACGGTTTTTTGTGCTGGGTGAAAAAAATTTTGATTTTTTTCACTTTTAAAAAAGTTATTTCAAACTTTTCAAACTGCTCGGGGCTTGCCTGGAGGCCTGTCTTAAGTGCATGCAGACAGTAGAACTGTTGCTTGCCCTGAAGCACAAACCGAAGGATTGTCCGTCTCGCGTGAAACAATCTGTTTTTCAGCGAGAGATCGAATATAGCACAGATTTTTGAGGGTACGCAAGCCTGTTCTTCCATTTTTCTTTTGCCATTGATAATCGCGGCATGGCTTTAATTACATTACTTGACGCATCTCTGGCTTTCGGCCACGTAGCACTGCTTGATCACGCTGACTTTGCCCTGGAAATTTCGGAGCGCATTGGCTTGATTGGCCGCAACGGCACGGGCAAATCCTCCTTTCTCAAAATTTTGGCGGGCATGGAGTACGCCGATGACGGCAACATGCATGTCCAACAAGGTGTTCGCATCGCCTATGTGGCGCAAGAGCCTTTGCTTGAATCGGAAGACACCATTTTCGAATCTGTACAGCGCGGCCTCGCCCCTGTCATGAAACTCATTGATGACTACAGCAACTGTGTGGGCGATCTGGATGAGTTGCAAAGCCAAATTGAATCGCTCGATGGCTGGGGCTGGGAGCAACGTGTTGATGAAACATTGCACCGCCTGCACTTAGACCCTAGCGCGAAGGTGGCTACATTGTCTGGCGGCAATCGCAAGCGTGTGGCACTGGCGCAAGCTCTGGTGACGCATCCTGATGTGTTGCTATTGGACGAGCCCACCAACCACCTTGACTTGGATTCCATTGCTTGGCTAGAACAACTCTTGATTGACTTCAAAGGCAGCGTTGTGGCCATCACGCACGACCGTGCATTCTTGGACCGCATTGCCACGTGCATTGTGGAGTTGGACCGCGGTCGCCTGCGCAGTTATCCGGGCAATTTTGCGCAGTATCAAATTAACAAGGAAGAGCAACTGGCGCAAGAAGCAGTCATCAGCGCCAAGGCCGATAAGTTGTTGGCACAAGAAGAAATTTGGATTCGCAAAGGCGTAGAAGCACGCCGAACAAGAAGCCAAAGCCGCATTGTCAGGCTTGAGAATTTGCGCGCCACACGCAGTGCACGCAGAGAACAAGTCGGGCGTGTTCGCATGGAAGTCGCTTCAGGGGCGCCCACTGGCAAGTTGGTTGCAGAACTCACAGATGTTTGCAAATCTTTCACCTCGCCCGAAGGCGACGTGAAAGTCATTTTGAAAGACTTCACAGCCACGCTGCTGCGAGGCGACAAGATTGGCTTGTTGGGCCCCAACGGTGCTGGCAAGACAACGCTCTTGAAAATGATTTTGGGAGAGCTAGAGGCCGACAGTGGAAAAATTCGCCAAGGCGCCAATTTGCAGGTGGCTTACTTTGACCAAATGCGCAACGCCCTCGACTTGGAAGCTTCCTTAGAAGACTTCATCAGCCCGGGCAGTGAGTGGATCGAGATTGGCAACAAGCGCCAGCACGTCAAAAGCTATTTGGGTGACTTCTTGTTCTCGCCTGCTCGCGCCACGTCGCCCGTCAAATCATTGTCTGGCGGCGAGCGCAATCGCTTGTTGCTGGCGCGCTTGTTTGCCAGGCCCGCCAATGTCTTGGTGCTGGACGAACCGACCAACGACTTGGACATTGAAACACTGGAGCTCCTGGAGGAGTTGCTGCAAGATTACCAAGGCACTGTTTTCTTGGTCAGTCACGACCGCGCTTTCATGGACAACGTGGTGACCAGCATCATTGCCTGCGAAGCCACCCCTGAGAGCCCTGGTTTTTGGCGAGAGTACGAAGGCTCGGTGCAAGATTGGCTCACCCAATCGCTGCGCAGCCAAAATATTCAGGCGCAGAATAAGGCGGCCGCCGCCAAGGCTGCGACGCAGTCCAATACGGCCAACAAAGCCGCCACTCCTTCACAAGCCAAGCCCATCCAAGCGCAAGCTGCGCAGCCCAAGCCCGCTGTGAAAAGCGCACAAAAGTTAAGTTACAAAGAACAACGTGAACTGGACGGCTTGCCTGCTTTGATTGAAGGATTGGAAAAAGAACAGAGCGAAGTTCAAGCCGCCCTCGCAGACAGCACTTTGTTTGCCCAAGACCCTGCAAAGGGCGCAGCCTTGTATGCCCGCGATGCACAAATAGACACTGAATTGGTCAAGGCCTTGGAGCGATGGGAAGCACTTTCAACACCTTGATATTTGCATGAACTTTGTTTTCAGCCCTGAAGAGTTCACAGCCTTGTTGGTGCTGTCAACCGCTGCAAGCTTCACGCCCGGACCCAATACCACCCTGTCTACGGCGCTGGCCGCCAATCAGGGACTGCGTTCAGCTTTGAAGTTCATTGTGGCTGTGCCTGTGGGTTGGGGATTGTTGTTGGCCATCTGCATGGCAGGTTTGGGCAACTTGGTGTTGGCTGTTCCAGCGCTTCGGTGGGTCATCTTACTGGGGGGCACTTTGTATTTGTTGTGGTTGGCAAGCAAACTTTGGCGCACTCGCGAGATGGCTACAGCCAATGAGAGTCAACTGCAGGTCACTTTCTTTCAAGGTGTTGCGCTTCAATTTCTGAACATCAAGGCATGGATGTTGGCCTTGTCTTTGGTGGCCGGATGGATTGCAGGCAAGGACGATGTCCTAGAGCGCTGCCTGGTGCTACTGCCGCTCATGATGTTGTTTGGCTTGGTCAGCAACTTAACCTATGCCGTGATGGGTAGCTTGCTGCGTGAATGGCTTTTGAAGGGCACGCGCTTGCTGGTTTTCAATCGCTGCATGTCTTCGGTCTTGGTCTTAACAGCAGGGTGGATGCTTGCACAATGACTTTAAGAAAACTCAAACAGGCCAAGTGTGGGTCGCAGGCGACACCGCGGCCTGCACTGAGGGCCATGTGGCTTTAGACTAAGCACCATGGGACAACTTCTTTTAGTGCGCCACGGTCAGGCTTCTTTCGGCGCAGACGATTATGACCAACTCAGTGCCATGGGCCAGAAGCAGAGTATTCGCTTGGGCGAGTACTGGCAACAAACGGCTACCGAACAAACTGGCGCAGAGGCACTGAAGTTTGACGCTGTTTTCATGGGCAGCTTAAAGAGACACCGGCAAACTTGGGAAGGCATTGCACAAGGCGCAAAACTGCACAATGTGCCTGAAGTGTGGCCTGAACTCAATGAATACGACAGCCATGCCTTGATTGAAACCATTCATCCCGAGCCACTTGCCAAGCCCGATACGCCCGAGATGTACAAGCATCACTTTCGCTTGCTGCGAACAGCACTGCAAAAATGGATGGCGGGTGAGACTCAGCCCAAAGGCATGACAAGTTATGCTGAATTTGCGGCCGGCATTCAAGCGGTGTTAAAGCATGTGCGAGAAAACCATCAAGGTCGTATTTTGATTGTTTCTAGTGGCGGCCCCATCTCAACCGCTGTAGGGCAAGTACTTCAAGCGCCCGCAGAGACTTCCATTGAACTCAACTTGCGCATCCGCAATACGGCACTCACAGAGTTTGTATTTTCACCATCCAGGCACATGCTGCTTTCTTACAATAACTTACCGCATTTGGACCATGCCGCCCATCGAAGTTGGATCACTTTTGCTTGATAGCGTTTGTCCCGATAGGGGTGCGCTTGTTTTCTTGTCAGAATGACAAGCATGCAAAATTCGCATCAGGCAACTTCGCACTTCACTCAAGCGGCGGGCTTTCAAGTCTCCCATTGCGACATGTCTGCTTGTTACGCCTTTTTTGAGGCCCATGGCATTCACGAAGGCTTGGACTTGACGTCAAGCTCTGGCGCCTTGTTGTGCCGAATGAGTGATGCTTGGATGCAACTTCATGCCCCTGCCAGCGACACACTCTCGCTGCACCTGCATGCCAAATATTTAAAGCAAGAGATCCTTTGGGCCATGTTGGTCTCGCCGCATCGCTTTGAATTCAATGACTTAGAAGCACTGAGCAGTGCCGTGCGGGTTCGAGAAAACATTGTGTTGGACGCCCGGAAAACAGCCCTGGCCTTTAAAACAGAAGCGGCGGAGCGACCCAGCGAATTTTGGCGGTATGAAGAAGAAGCGGGATTTATTCTGCAGCCCCATACGCCCTTGATTGACGCTTTGATCAGCGCCACGCAACCAGAAGCGACTGGCAAGTTGTATGACTTTTCTTGTTATCGCGCAACCGAATATGTGATCTTGTTGGGCTTGGCTCAAGAGGCGGGCCAGCACAACCCTTCCTTGTTGGCGCAGCTGCAACAGGTGAATGAAAAACATGCCATTCGATCTGGCCTCTTTCATGAAGTTTTTTTGCATGAGTATGGCTCGCTAGAGGCGCCTTTGCCTGCTGGTTTTTATGTGCCAGGTGATCGTGTTTGGTTCCGAAACCCAGATTCGCGCTCATCTGATGTGACAGGCTATGAAGGCTCGTGGGTGATTTATGTGGGAAGCGGCTTGTTCAGCAATTTTTGGAAACGAGACCAGCCATTCACTTTGCAAAGCAAGTGCATTGAAATTTACCATTGGCGTGATGGCGTGAAAACCAACGCTGCGGGTGATTTGTGGATGGATGAAACCATTGTGGATGCTTGCGTGCATGAGACGATGCAAGAGCCCGCCAAAGTGCAAAAAATCTTGCATCAAATGATGCGCATCAGGGATCCCAAAGACGTTTATGCAGAGGGGGGTTGCGTGGATGCCTCGCGAGAGTGCCCCAAGCAAATCGCTGCAACAGCCACCGAATTGGTTTTGCCCAAGTATTGACTTTAGGCTATGGCAAGCTTGTTGAGCAAGGGGCCATTAAGTCTTGAGGGTGCTGGCAGGCAATCGGTCTATTTCTAAAAGCAAATCGGCCAAAGCACGGCCGGCTGCATCTAACAAAATTTGACCCTTGAGCGCTGTGGCAGCGGCTGCATTGCCCGCCGCCCCTGCCACGTTGTAATCTTGCATTTGCCAAGCCAACTTGGCGCTGCGGCCATTGCCCAGAATGGGGAACGAACGCGCACGATCTTCAGAACTTGAACGAAAATTTTGGGCTTCGCTCATGGTGACAGCATGGGGTTTAAGCGCCAGCATGACCGAGGTTTCGACCTCACCCGCATGCACACCAAAGCGGTGTTCATGGTCTGAAAAAAGCGCGTTGGCATCTTGACCCTTTTCATCGAGCAAGGGCAACTGATGCCAGTTCACACTGTAGACCAACATACCTAAACGCGCGCGCAAATCGCGGGCCACCACATCCATAGCCCCCACATGGCCGCCATGCGCATTGAACAGCACCAGTTTGTGAATGCCTGCAGCTTTGACAGACTCTGCAATGTCCGTCCAAAGCCGGATCAGTGTTTCGGCTTTTAAGGTGAGCGTGCCGGCAAAAGCCGCATGCTCAGGACTGAGTCCTACGCTTTGTGTTGGCAGAACCAAGATGGACAAATCTTTGGGGTTCAACTTGTCCGTTGTTGGTGGGGCGCCCTCATTCAAACGCGACATGGCTGACAGAACCACGCCATTCACAATGTCAACATCCACAGACAAAGGCAAATGCGGTCCATGCTGCTCGGTGGCCGCCAATGGCAACACGGCAATGGCACGCGCGGTATCAAGGCGGCCAAAGTCGTGGGTGGTCAAGTCGGACCAAAAGTGAATGTGATGTGACATGTCTAAGAGGCTTTTCAATCTGCGCAGTTTAATAGAGGCTCAGGATTTAAGGGCATGATTTTGCAGTGTAGAGTTAGGCTTTTGGCGTTTATGTTCTTGACTTTGTTTTTCTACCGCTTGCGCAACCTGCTTTTAAACCTTCGCTGTGCGTGGGTAGGCATTGCTTTGCTTGCGGTTTTGACGTCCAACGGGCAAGCACAAACGCAGATTTTGAGCCCACGCCCCGTGGGTCAAATGGTGCAAACACCCCAAGTCAAAGCCACCTTGTTGGCCGAAGCGCCCAATGGCATCGAAGCAGGCAAAACCCTTTGGCTGGGCTTAGAAATGGTGCACCAACCAGAATGGCACACCTACTGGCGCAACCCCGGCGATTCTGGTCTGCCGACAGTCCTTCAATGGAAATTGCCTGAGGGCCTGGTGGCGGGCAACTTAATTTGGCCAGTCCCTCGCCGTATTCCCATTGGCCCACTGGCCAACTTTGGGTATGAAGACACATTGTTGCTGGTTACGCCTATTCAAGTCAGCAAGTCCTTCAAACCTCAGGGCAACGAGACTTCGGTGCAAATTGATTTGCATGCCAACTGGCTGATTTGCAAACAAGAGTGCATTCCGCAGGAGGGAAGTTTCAGTTTAAGGGTGCCCATCAAAGGCGCCACTTCGGTGGCGGCAAGTGCATTTGAGAAAGCCTTGCAATTGCAAGCGCAGCCTTTGAAGGGCAAGCACCGGGCCCAAATTTCCAAAGACGGCCGCAGCCTTGATCTGTCCTTGGCGCAATTGCCGCCAGAACTCCAAAACAGTGACTGGACGGTGTTCCCTCAAACGGCCAACGTGGTTCAAAACAGTGCCATACCTGTCGTTCAAAAAGCGAGTTCTAGCAGCGGCTCTGGTGAGCTGGCCAAGGGTGCCAGTGTGAGCTTACAAGTTTCAAGCGAGCGCATGGACAGCCCTCAGCAAATGACATGGTTGCTGGTGCAGGGCAAGGCCGATGCACCCTCAGGCCGCCAATGGACCATCGACACACCCGTTCAAGGCCAATGGCAAGTGTTTTCTGACCCGCCACCCAACTACGCCAGCTTGACGCCCACCCTTCAAAAATTGGCGCCTCCCATCCTGGCGCCAGCACCTTGGGCCACTTGGATTTTTGCCATGTTGGGTGCCTTGCTGGGTGGTATCTTGTTGAATTTGATGCCCTGTGTTTTTCCAGTGTTGGCCATCAAACTCTTGAGCATCACACAAATGGCTAATCAGCCCCGAGACATGAAACTCTCGGCTTGGGCCTTCACTGCAGGCGTCTTGATTTCTTTTTTGGTTTTAGGCGCATTGATGCTGGGATTGCGCGCCGCCGGATCGCAAATGGGCTGGGGCTTTCAGTTGCAATCGCCTTGGGTGGTGGGTGCGCTTGCCATGCTGTTTGCCGTGATTGGTTTGAACCTGTCGGGCATGTTTGAATTTGGTTCGTTCGTGCCAAGTTCAGCTGCGGGCTTTCAGTGGTCCAACCCCATCACCAATTCGCTTTGGTCGGGTGTGTTTGCTGTGGTCATTGCCTCACCCTGCACGGCGCCGTTCATGGGCGCCTCCTTGGGCTTGGCCATTGGTTTGCCAGCTTGGCAGGCCTTGCCCGTTTTTCTGGCGATGGGCATTGGCATGGCACTGCCCTTCATGGCCATTTCTTTCAATACGGCCTGGGTGAGGTTCTTGCCTAGGCCCGGTGCGTGGATGCAAACATTCCGTCAGTTCATGGCGTTTCCCATGTACGCCACCGTCGTTTGGTTGGTTTGGGTCTTGGGGCAGCAAGTGGGATTAGATGGTGTTTCTGGATTTTTAGCCTGCTTGTTGAGTTTGACTTTGTTAATCTGGGCCTTGACACTGAACGGCAAAGTACGTCGCGTGATGGCGGCCTTGGCAGTGGTCGTCTTGGCATTGACGATTTGGCATTGGGGACCGACGTGGACCCAGGTAGCGGCACCAGCACCCAGCGAGACGCAAGCGAGTTCCCTGCCAAGCAATGAAGCCAGAAAGCCAGGCCAATGGGACGCATGGTCGGCTGAAAAAGTAAGCACGGCCATCAAGAAGGGGCAACCCGTTTTTGTGGACTTCACAGCCGCTTGGTGCGTGTCATGCCAATTCAACAAGAAAGTCACTTTTTCAAACACCAGCTTGTTGGCTGAATTTGCCAGCAAGAACGTCTTGTTACTGCGGGCCGATTGGACGCGCTACGACCCCCAAATCACCGCCGCCCTGAACGAGCTCGGTCGCAACGGTGTGCCCGTTTACGCATGGTATGCCCCGGGGCAAGCTGTGCGTTTGCTGTCTGAGTTGCCCAGTGTGAGCGAAATTCAAGAGGTCCTCAGCCAAGTCAAGGCCTCGCCCCCAAATTGATGGGCTGATCGTCTAAAGCACAATGGCCTTCAGCCATTCTGCGAGAATGCTCAAGTTTTCAATTGAAACACACAGAAATTTTCAGAATTCACATGACCACAGCCAGCTTTGCACCCCTGTCTAACGATACTTTTTTGCGCGCCTGTTTGCGACAAGCGACCGACCACACGCCCGTCTGGCTAATGCGCCAAGCAGGTCGTTATTTGCCTGAGTATTGCGCCACCCGCGCCAAAGCTGGCAGCTTCATGGGCTTGGCCACCAACGTTGACTTCGCCACAGAAGTCACCTTGCAGCCTTTAGAACGTTACCCGCTGGATGCGGCCATTTTGTTCAGCGACATCTTGACAGTGCCAGACGCCATGGGACTGGGTTTGAGCTTTGCGCTGGGCGAAGGCCCCCGCTTTGCCAAGTCGGTGCGAGACGAGGCCGCAGTGGCTGAACTGCAAGTGCCCGACATGGACAAGTTGCGTTACGTCTTTGATGCAGTGACGTCCATCCGCAAAGCACTCAATGGCCGTGTGCCCCTCATTGGCTTTTCTGGCAGCCCCTGGACTTTGGCCTGCTACATGGTTGAAGGCAAAGGCTCAGACGATTACCGCTTGGTGAAGTCCATGCTCTACAGCCGACCCGATTTGATGCACCGCATTTTGGAGGTCAACGCACAAGCCGTTGCCAGTTATCTGAACACCCAAATTGAAGCTGGCGCTCAAGCCGTGATGATTTTTGACAGCTGGGGCGGTGTGTTGGCCGATGGCGCTTTCCAAGAGTTCAGCCTGGCTTACACGGCCAAAGTTCTGGCCTTGCTGAAGAAAGAACACCACGGCGTCACCATTCCGCGCCTTGTCTTCACCAAAGGCGGTGGTTTGTGGCTTGAGGAAATGGGCCAATTGGATTGCGAGGTCCTGGGCCTAGACTGGACCATGAACTTGGGCCGCGCCCGCCAAATGGTAGGCGGCAAGGTGGGGGGGCCTGGCAAAGTACTGCAGGGCAACATTGATCCCAATGTGCTGTTTGCGCCGCCCGCGCACATTCAAAAGGAAGTGATTCGGGTCTTGGACAGTTTTGGCAAGCCCCACACAGACAAAAACACCACGGGGCCCACGCACATTTTCAACTTAGGCCACGGCATTAGCCAATTCACGCCGCCTGAGCATGTTTCGGCATTGGTGGAAGCGGTTCACACGCATTCAAGAGCCCTCAGGCGCTGAAGCCAGAAAAAGCTTTTGCATACTGCAAACAAACCCTCTTAAAGACCCAAAAATAAATAAATTTTTGGGTTTTTTCTATTGACTTATGCACAATAACGTTGTCTTAAGATTTGAAAATTCTGTTCTCGCTAACAGCCTTTATGTTATCCCCTCGTGTATTCTAAGTTGTTGTTTTTAATCATTTTTATGAAACTGCTCAGTTCGCGAGCAATCCAATCAAAGCCTTATTTTTCAAGGGTTTGCGGGTCATCGCGCAGGGTTTTCAACAAAGTTATCCACAGTTTATTGGGACTGCTTCTAAAGGCCATGAAAAACAACAACTTACCTGTTGTTTCAAGAATATTTATGAGCAAGAATTCACAAAATGCAAAAGTGGCTTGACGTTGCAGTTTCTGCTCCCGCACACAGTCAAGTGGGCGGTTTACTAACCTACGTCACCGAACTGCCTGCGTCTGCCGGTCAGTTGGTCAGGGTACCTTTTGGAAATCGCGAAGTTTTAGGTGTGGTGTGGGGCGTTCACACCACTGCACCACAGACACTGAGCACGCACACTTTGCGGCAAGTGATCGCAGTTTTAGAGGCGGTCGCGCCCTTAAGCGCGCACTGGCTGCAGCTGGTGCAATTCACGGCTCATTATTACCAACGCTCTTTGGGTGAAGTGGCGATGGCCGCTTTGCCACCTCAACTCCGAGACCTGGCGCCTGTGCAACTGGCTAGGCGCTTTAAAAAACAAGTCACACCGCCTGAGACTTTGGACACAGCTCTTCAGTCACCCTGGCCCTTGTCAGAACAGCAAGCCGAGGTGTTGTCGCAGATGGCTGAGGCATCTGGCCCCTTTCTTCTGCATGGCGCCACTGGCAGCGGCAAAACCGAGGTCTACCTTCAAGCGGTTGCCAGGTGTTTGGCAGAAGACCCCCACGCACAAGCCTTGATGATGGTGCCAGAGATTAATCTCACGCCGCAACTAGAGCAGCGCGTCAAGGCCCGATTTGGCGATGCAGGCGTGGTCTCTATGCACAGCGGCATGACAGGCCCCCAAAGATTGAAGAGTTGGTTGGCGGCTCACCAAGGAAGCGCCCGCATTGTGCTGGGCACGCGCATGTCTATCTTTGCCTCCATGCCCCATTTGAAATGGATCGTGGTGGATGAAGAACACGATGCCAGTTACAAACAGCAAGAAGGCGCGCGTTATTCGGCCCGTGATTTGGCCATTTACAGAGCGCGCCTAGAAGGCGCCAAAGTGATTTTGGGTTCAGCCACGCCTTCATTAGAAAGCTGGCATCACAGCAGGCCTTCTGCAGAAGGCGGCCGCTATTTGCGCTTGCCTATGCCCGCACGCATTGGGGCAGGTCAACTGCCCTTTGTGCGCCGCGTTGACATGAACCACCAGCCGCGCAAAACTGTTATGTCTGCGCCTTTGATGGCCGCCATTCAAGAGCGTGTGGCCAAGGGCGAGCAAAGCATGTTGCTGCTCAACCGACGTGGCTATGCACCTGTGTTGCACTGCGCAGATTGCGGCTGGAAAAGTGAATGCTCGCATTGCAGTGCGTTTCGGGTGTTTCACAAAATTGATCGCACCTTGCGCTGCCACCACTGCGGCTTCACCGAGCGTGTGCCCCGTGCATGCCCAGCCTGTGGCAACGCAGACATCGCGCCCATGGGGCGCGGCACAGAACAACTTGAAGAACATTTGGCCGAGCTATTGGTCGATGTCAAACGGCCCAATGGCAGCCCCGTGAAGGTGATGCGCATTGATGCAGACAGCACCAAATTGAAGGGTTCGCTAGAAGCGCAATTGGCGGGCGTACACAGTGGTGAAGTTGATGTCTTGGTGGGCACACAGATGATTGCCAAAGGGCATGACTTTCGGCGCATCACATTGGTGGCAGCCATCAACCCAGATGGTGCTTTGTTCTCTAGCGATTTCAGAGCGCCAGAGCGCTTGTTTGCATTGCTCATGCAAGCCGGCGGCCGAGCAGGGCGCGATGCAGAACAAAGCGCCTGCAGTGAAATGTGGGTGCAAACTTTTCACCCCTCTCACCCCTTGTTTGAAGCCCTTAAAAAACACGACTACCCTGCATTTGCAGAACAACAATTGAAAGAGCGTTTGGAAGCGGGCCTGCCGCCCAGTACGTTTCAGGCCCTGATACGCAGCGATGCGCGCGAGCAATCGGTGGCACAAGCTTTTTTAAACCATGCGAATGCGCAGTTGCAATCTTTAGAAGGCATTGGCACGCAAGACGCATCGGCCTTGGCCGAAGTGAGTGTGTACCCTGCGGTCCCTATGAGTATTCAGCGTGTGGCCAATGTTGAGCGTGCACAAATGCTGATTGAAAGCGCTTCCAGAAAAGCACTTCACAGGGTGCTTGAATTGCTGCAAGAACAGTTGCATGCATCGCGCTCAGAGCCTCAGCACAAAGGCCTGATTCGCTGGCTGGTGGATGTCGATCCACTGGCCATTTAAAGCCACGCATTCTGAAGGTTTGAATTACTGTAGCAAGGCGACCGCGCCCGAGAAGGTGAGGAAGGCCGCGGCTGTAGAGACCAAAATAATTCTGGCAATGCGGCCATTGTCGGCACCAAATCTTTCTGACAACATGGCCACATTGCTGGCGCTAGGCAAAGCTGCCACCAGCACCATCACTTTGAGGGCAAACGGGTCAATGGGCGCGCCCATTGAAATGGCGGCCAAACCCACCACCAAGACCAGAGCCGGGTGCAAGAACAATTTAATGAGGGCTACTGGCACATAGTCTTTCCATGTCAGAGGGCCGTGCTGTTCGTGGTGTGCAATTTTTTGGGAGCGCGCCAACACAGCACCAATGGTGAACAGGGCAACAGGCGATGCTGCATCGCCCAACAAGGCCACGGTTTTTTCTACAGGCCCTGGCAACTCAATTTGAAACGCAGAAAAAAGCGTGCCCAACAAAATGGCCCAAGGCAAAGGATTTTTAACCACGCCCAGCAATGCATTTTTGGCAGCTTGGCCTACGCCTTGCTGGCCTGCGCCATCCAAACGCGACAGTGCAATGCAAAGCGATGTGGTGATGACCATGTCAATGACGATGGTGACGATGGCAGGGCCCGCTGCCGCAGTGCCTAGCAAGGCTACCAACAAGGGAACGCCCATAAAGCCCGTATTGGGAAATGCGCCGACCAAGGCGCCAAATGCTGCATCGTTCCAGCCAAAACGTTTGTTCAAGGTGATGGCCACTACGAAGGCCACCATGACCAAGGCGCAAAACAAGTACATGAAGAAAGCGCTGGCATCTAAGAGTTGTGCAATGGGCGTTTTGGCGCCAAATTGGAACAGCATGCAAGGCAGGGCAAAGAACAGCACAAAGCCGTTCAAGCCTGGAATGGCTTCAAAGGGCAGCATTTGGCGACGCGCCGCCCAGTAACCACAAAGCACCAAGGCAAAGAAAGGAAAGGTGACGCGCAAGACATCTAGCATGGTTCACATTGTGCCTTGGAATTTGGACCCCTTCTGTCCGCCATGGCCTGCCTTTGCCCGCTATGATCCATCAGCTTGCCGAATCTGCATTCCCATTCGGCCTTCCCAATTTTTACGCATGTCCACCCCCTCCTCTGGTTTGAATCCAGCGCAACTTGAAGCTGTCAATTACGTCAAAGGCCCCTGCCTTGTGTTGGCGGGCGCTGGCTCGGGCAAGACGCGCGTGATCACGCAAAAAATTGCCAGGCTGATGGATGTGGGTCTTGAACCCAAGCGCATTGCAGCCATCACTTTTACCAACAAAGCGGCCAGTGAAATGCGCGAGCGTGCGCGCAAGCTCATTGGCAAAGGCGCGCAAGAGGTCATGATTTGTACCTTTCACGCTTTGGGTGTGCGCATCATGCGGCTAGACGGGCACGTGCTTGGTTTGAAACCACAGTTCAGCATTTTGGATTCAGACGATGTGGTGAGCATCTTGAAAGACTGCGGCGGCACCACCGATGCCAACACGGCAAAGCAATGGCAATGGGCTATCAGTGCTTGGAAAAATGCAGGCCTGACCAGCGCTCAAGCTGAAGGCATTGCACAAAACGAAAATGAGCGCATTGCGGCGCGCATCATGGGTCGTTATGAAGAACGCTTGGCGGCCTATCAAAGTGTGGACTTTGACGATTTGATTGGCTTGCCTTTGAAATTATTGGCGCAATACCCTGAAGTGCGTGAGCGATGGCAAGCCGCCATGGGCCACGTGTTGGTAGACGAATACCAAGACACCAACGCCACACAATATGAAGTGCTTAAACACTTGGTGGGTGAACGGGCAAGGTTTACAGCAGTGGGTGACGATGACCAATCGATTTATGGTTGGCGCGGCGCCACTTTAGACAACCTGAAACGTTTGCCACAAGATTTTCCGCAATTGAAGGTAGTGACCTTAGAGCAAAACTACCGATCGACAAGCGCCATTTTGCGCGCGGCCAACAATGTGATTGAGCCCAACCCCAAGCTCTACCCTAAGAAACTTTTTTCTGAATTGGGTGAAGGCGAACCGGTTCGCGTGGTGGATGCCGACCACGAAGAACACGAAGCCGACCGCATGGTGGCTCGCATTCAGTCTTTGCGCGCAGGCACCGCCACCACTTCAGGCGGTGTGCAATACCGTGACTACAAAGAGTTTGCTATTTTGTACCGCGCCAATCACATGGCCAAGCCGTTTGAAAAAGCTTTGCGACGCGCGCAAATTCCTTACAAGGTGTCGGGCGGTCAAAGTTTTTTTGACCGTGCAGAAATCAAAGATTTGTGTGCGTGGTTTCGCTTGTGGGTCAACAACGACGACGACCCTGCTTTCTTGCGGGCCGTGACCAGCCCGAAGCGCGGCATTGGTCATCAAACTTTGGCGGGACTGGGTACCTTGGCAAGCCAATACAAACTCAGTTTGTTTGAAGCTTTGTTTTCAAACAGTTTAGGTGCCAAGCTGTCTGCTCGTGCCGTGGGCAGTTTGCACGAATTTGGCCGCTTCATGAATGACTTGGAATACCGCGCAAAGCGCACCCATGGCGCCGAAGATGCCAAAGCTTTTTTGTTGCAATGGCTCAAAGACATTGGCTACGAAAAACATTTGTACGACGGTGAAGACAACGAAAAAGTAGCGGCAGCACGCTGGACCAACGTGCTGGAATTTGTCGATTGGATGTCGGGGCGATGCGGCGGCACCATTGATGACGCGGCAGGTGTCAGCGTGGTGGCAGAAACAAAATCATTGCTGGAAGTGGCCCAAACAATTTCGCTGTTGTCGACCTTGAATGAGCGAGAGCAAGACCCCAATGTGGTTACCTTGTCGACCCTGCATGCCGCCAAAGGTTTAGAGTGGCCGCATGTGATGTTGGTCGGTGTGAACGAAGGCTTGCTGCCTTTCAAAATGGACGAAGACAACAAAGAGTCCATCAACGCTGCTGTGCATGCTGAAGGTCAGCTGACGCGGCTTCAGGAAGAACGTCGTTTGATGTATGTGGGCATCACAAGGGCTCAACGAACTTTGGCTGTCAGCTGGACCAAGCGCCGCAAAAAAGGGCGAGAGACCATTGCCGCGCTGCCCAGCCGATTCATTGCAGAGATGGCACTCGACAAAAATACGGTGAAAGAAGACCCGCGCGAAAAGCTCAGGGCACTGCGTGCAGAATTTGCGCTGAAAGCTGCAGCCTCTGCCGCGCTTCCCAAAGATTGAGCGCTTATTGAGCGCTCAAAGTCTTCCACAATTGCGCCAATTCAATGGCCGTGGCATCTCCCTGGATACTGTCCCACATTGTGTTGGCTTCTGCTTTTTGCCCTAGCCTGAACAAGGCAATGCCTGCGTGCAATCGCGTTTCTGCTTCACGGCGCAAACCACCCATGGCCAAAGCCTTGCTGTAAAGCGTTTGTGACTGATCCCACTTTTGTTTGGCGGCATACACATCGGCCAAACTGGCCAAAGCATTGGCGTCCTTGGCCGACTTCTCCAAAGCAGGCAGCGCCTTCTCATCTTCATTCAAACGCAGTTGAATTTGTTGGCGCAGCTTTTGATGGTTGACGGCATCGCTGCCTTTGCCCATGAGGCCCGTTGCATAAGCCTGCTCGAGTACCCGCGATGCTTCAGCAGGCAAGCCCGCTTTGAGTGCCAAGTTGGCCATGTCCACATACTCATAGGCATCTTCCATGTTGCCCGTTTGCTCTAACAACCTGTACAGATCAAGATCTAATCGCGCATTGAAATTGGCTTGGCGTGCCACACGTGGAATCATCTCGGCCCAGTAGGCCTTAGAAGGATAATTTTGAAGCAAGCGTTTGAGCGTGCTGTTGTAGCCCGCGTCGTCTTTCAATTGGCGCTGACTGACCGCCAACATCCGCAGTTCGCTCTCGGGCGTTTTCTCTTTAGCCGCTTCGTCTAGGCGCATTTTTTCTTTCATTTCTTGCACCACTTCGTCATGGCGCTTCAAAACGGAAAGGGTTTGAATGAGGACTGGCCGAACAGACGGATTGCTGCCTTCTAGCTTCAAATAAATTCGGGCCCAATCGACAAGTTTGGGGAAGTCTTGCGCCTGCTGGCTGGCGTTGAGCAGCGACTCAATGAGCGGGCGTTTTTGCGCAGCAGGTGTGCTGTCTGGCATTTCTTGAATCAAATTTTCCAAGGTGCTGGCTGCCAAGGGGAAGTTTTTGGCCTGGAGGGCCGCGACCGCCAATGTGCGCTGTATGAGCGGCTTTTCAACCGCCGTGATGCCAGGCATGGCCAAAGTTTGCTGTGACAGTGCCAGTGCGCTGTCTAGCTGTCCCGCCTTCAGGGCGTCTTGCGCTGCCTGCAATGATTTGGCCACCTCGGGGCGTATAGGGGTTTGTGCTAGTGAGGGCGCAGAGATACCCAAACAGAACGCGAAGCCAGCTAGGGTCAACCGGGAAATGGGCTTCAGAGCGCTTAAACGCCGGGGTGATTTTTTGAAGAAAGCAATGATATTCATCATAAAGAGCATTGAAATAAGCTCGGTTACTATATCTCTCAAATTATCCTCTGTTAGCTCATTACAATAGCTTCCCATTGACTTCTGACCTAGCAACATGATGTTCAAGCCCGCCATTGAAGCGGCTTGGTCACAGAAAGAGTATTGACGACATGATAGATTACGCCAGCCGGCAGCGAGCATCCCGAAAACATGTGATCGGGTTGACTGCGGTGGTTGTGTTGCACGGGCTGCTTTTTTGGGCCATCAATTCCGGACTTGCTCGCAAGTTTGTGAAGGTCATCAAAGGACCGGTAGAAGCCGTTCTTTTGGAAGAAACCAAGCCGGACATTCCGCCTCCGCCACCCCCACCTCCGCCCCCTAAGAATTTGCCGCCACCGCCGCCTTCTTATGTGCCGCCCGTGGACATCCAGGTGGCTACGCCGCCCCCCGTGAACGCCATTGCCGCTGTGTCCAACACGCCGCAGCCTGTAGCACCGCCTTCGCCATTGCCTGTGCAAATGACGGCGCCGCCTGCACCACCTGCACCTTCCGTACAAACTGCTGCCGTGATCAGCGCTTCCAGTTGCGAGAAGCCCGAGTACCCCAGCGCCTCCAAGCGCTTGGAAGAAGAAGGCACCGTGCAGCTCAAGTTCTTGGTGGGCGCAGACGGCAAGGTGATTGAATCGGCCGTAGAGAAGTCATCTGGCTTTAGGCGCCTAGATGAAGCGGCCCGCGCCGGCTTGTCCAAGTGCCAGTTCAAACCCGCTACGGTAGACGGCAAGCCTCAGCAAAGCTGGGCGAGCATGAAATACACATGGCGTTTGGAATAAGCTCAATACCAAGCACCACCCCATTTTTGTTGAACATTTTTTAAATTAATTGAATCCGTTTCAGAGGAGTCCTCCCATGATCAAGCAACTCAAAACTCTCGTTCTCGCTATCGGCTTGGTAGCCGGCTTGAGCTTGGCCAGCACCAGCTTTGCGGCTAAGCCTAAAGAAGCTACCCCCGCTGCAGCACCTGCAGCAGCAGCGCCAGCACCCGAAGCTGCGGTGCCAGTTGCTGCACCTGCGCCTGTCGCAGCTGCAGCTGCCGCACCCGCTGGCGAGCACGACGACAACCCCTATGGGCTGGGTGCTTTGTGGGCCCAAGGCGACATCGTGGCCAAGGGCACTTTGCTCATCTTGGTGCTCATGTCCATGGGCTCTTGGTACGTGATCATCACCAAGTTCTTTGAGCAATCGAAGGCCGCCAAGTTTGCCAGAGCCGCACAAGACTCGTTCTGGTCTGCTGCAACTTTACGCCAAGGCGCAGACGGCTTGGCCGAAGACAGCCCTTTCCGCTTCATTGCAGAAAAGGGGCTAGAGAGTGCCAACAAACACACGGGCCTTTTGGGCGCCGTTGATTTCAATACCTGGAGCACCCAAAGCATCCAGCGCGCCATTGGCAACGTGCAAAGCCGCATGCAAGACGGCTTGGCTGTGCTGGCCACTGTGGGCTCCACTTCGCCATTCGTAGGTTTGTTCGGCACGGTTTGGGGCATCTACAACGCGCTGGTCAAAATTGGTATGTCGGGCCAAGCGTCGATTGACAAAGTGGCCGGCCCCGTGGGCGAGTCTTTGATCATGACGGCCATTGGTTTGGCAGTGGCCGTGCCTGCGGTGCTGGGTTATAACTGGCTGGTGCGCCGCAACAAGGCCATCATGGAAGATGTGAACGCGTTTGGCTCTGACTTGCATTCTGTGTTGCTGGCTTCTAGCAACAAGTAATTCATTTGACTGACTCGACTAATCTCTATTTACCAAGAGGCCCATCATGTCAATGAACATCGGTTCAGAAAAAGACGATGAGATCATGAGTGAGATCAACACCACGCCCTTGGTGGACGTGATGTTGGTGCTCTTGATCATTTTCTTGATCACCATTCCTGTGGTCACCACTTCCATCAAGGTGGATTTGCCCAAGGAAAAAAACTTGGTGCGAGAGACCAAGCCAGAGACCGTGATCATCTCGGTGGATGTGAAGGGCAAGATCTTCTTGTACGACACGCCCATTAAAAATTCAGACGACTTGCTGCAGCGCATGAAAAAGTTTTCGGTCATGAAGCCGCAGCCCGAAGTTCAGATTCGGGGTGACGGCAAGAGCGACTTTGAGTCGGTGGGCCGGGTGATGTATGCGGTGCAGCGCGCCGGCATCACCAAGGTCGGGTTCATCACCGAGCCGCAATAAAGGAACAAGACCATGGCCATGAACGTAGGCTCCAGTTCGAGCGACGAACCCGAAGTGATGATGGAGATCAACACCACGCCCTTGATTGACGTGATGCTGGTGCTGCTCATCATGTTGATCATCACCATCCCGGCGCAACTTCACTCTGTGAATTTGGACATGCCAGTCTCCACACCGCCGACTAAAAAGATAGACCCTGTGGTCGTCAAGATTGATGTGGACGCTAACAGCGTGATCAATTGGAATGGCCGTCCTTTAGCGGGTCGTGCCGATCTGGAGCTCAAACTCGCAGAGGCGGCAGCCACTCAACCACAACCCGAATTGCACATTCGCTCGCACGCCAAAGCCAAGTACGAGTCTGTTGCCTTGGTCATGGCCAGTGCCCAGCGCATTGGGCTGACCAAGCTGGGCATTGTGGGCTCCGAGCAGTTTGTGAATTGATTTTGACTTGAAGTCTGGCTTGTTCGGACGAAAAAAAACCGCCTCAGTGAGGCGGTTTTTTCATGAAAAATTGGGGTCAGATCAACATTAATTTTGTCAATCAAAAGGGGAAGAGGCCAATGGGGGCTGACGATTTGTGGTACTCCACCATGAGGAAGCCCCCATTGGCCTCTTCCCCTTTTGATTAGAAATTAATGTTGATCTGACCCCAATTTTTCTGCTGAGTGAAGATCAGTCTGCGTAAACGCCAGCGGCCTTGATGATAGGGCTCCACTTGGCAATTTCAGCTGCTACAAACTTCTTGTGCTCAGCCGGCTCAACGCGTTTGTCGGTGACCACCACAGCGCCCAAACCTTCTTGTTTTTTGATGAACTCGGGATCTTTCAATGCCACTTTGAGTGCTGCATTGATTTTGGCCAAGACATCGGCTGGCGTGCCTTTAGGTGCATACAAACCATGCCAGATGGTGACTTCAAAACCTTTGAGGCCAGACTCTTGCATGGTGGGCAAGTCTTTCAAGGCGGCAGTGGTTAAGCGCTTGCTGGTGGTGACTGCAAAGCCCTTGATCTTTTTGCCTTCAATTTGGCTGGTTGTGTTGGTGGTTTGATCGCACATCAAATCGATCTGTCCACCCATGAGGTCGGTCATCGCTGGCGCTGTGCCTTTGTAGGGCACCGTGGCCATGTCAACTTGAATGGCGTTTTGATACAGCAAGCCGCACAGGTGCGAAGCAGAACCTACGCCGGCATTGCCCAAATTGACTTTGTCTTTGTTGGCAATAACCCATGCAGTGAGTTCTTTGAAATTGTTGGCAGGCAAAGAAGGCTTGCTGATAAGCGTCATGGGCACATCATTGATCATGCCCACATACTCAAAATCGCTGTCTACTTTGAAAGGGATATTGCGAACCAAGGTGGGCATGGTGGCCATGCCAATGTGATGCAACAAAAGTGTATGACCATCGGGAGCAGCTTTGGCCACCTTGTTGGCGCCAATGGAGCCACCAGCGCCGGCTGCGTTGTCAACCAACACAATAGCGCCGCCCAAGGGCGCGCGAATGGCTTCAGCTAAATCACGCGCCACACGGTCTGTGGGGCCGCCGGCTGCGAAGGGCACGACGAAAGTGATAGGCTTGGTGCCAGGGAAATTTTGGGCCTGCGCAAGCAATGTCAGGGCTGCGGCGGCAATGACCAACAAACGTTTCATCTTCAACTCCTGTTAATAATCGTTGAGTGTAATTCGGCAGACAAGCCTTTTGCCTCTCGAAAACACAGTTTCCTCGAAAAAAAAGGGATTCATGCCCAGAATGATGAAGCCCCCTTGAGCGAAATCAAGCGAATCGGAATTGGCTGTCAGGGACCGAATTTTTGAGCTGGCAACTTATTGGTAACTGCGCGCGTCTTCAATCACTTTGCCATCGTTGGCCAAAGTACCTGGCGCAACCAAGTGCACATCGCTGCGCAACTTGGTGACATCGCGAATGGCCTCTGCAATCTGTGCCTTCAACTCCGCTTCAGCACCGTGGCTTGCAGTGGTTTCCACGTGCAGCGCCATGCTGTCATTGGCCATTTCACCTTGAACAACAAGGCGTGCGCGCAACGCAGAGGGAAAGCGTTTAACCACCTCGGCCACTTGCCCTGGATGCACAAACATGCCGCGTACTTTGGTGGTTTGATCTGCACGGCCCATCCAGCCTTTGATGCGTTGATTGGTTCGGCCTGTGGGGCAATGGCCGCTCAAAATAGCCGACAAATCACCGGTGCCAAAGCGTATCAAGGGATAGTCTGGGTTCAAACTGGTAATGACCAATTCACCCACTTCGCCTTCGGGCACAGGGTCGCCAGTGCCAGGTCGCACAATTTCAACGATCACGCCTTCGTCAATGACCAGCCCTTGGCGTGCGCTGGTTTCATAGGCGATGAGGCCCACATCTGCTGTGGCATAGCACTGGAAAGCATTGACGCCGCGTTCAGTCATCCAGTCACGCAAGCTTGGCGGAAAGGCTTCACCGGAGACCAAGGCTTTTTTCACAGAAGGCAAGGCCACTCCCATTTCGGCCGCTTTTTCAAGAATGATCTTCAAGAAACTGGGGGTGCCAATGTAGCCAGCCGGCTGCAGTTCAGCCATGGCTTGTACTTGTTGTTCGGTTTGGCCAATGCCGCCTGGGAATACCGTGCAGCCCAAGGCATGGGCACCTGTTTCCATCATGGAGCCAGCAGGTGTGAA
>Ga0209296_1001126_pt1 | contig 21281 bp, 25 predicted proteins | sample S_130206_EF_Meta_FD_187319 | JGI IMG/M metagenome (GOLD analysis project Ga0209296, IMG submission 187319) | Freshwater microbial communities from Lake Simoncouche, Canada to study carbon cycling - S_130206_EF_MetaG (SPAdes) (version 2) | ecosystem: Environmental > Aquatic > Freshwater > Lake ...
GGTGATCGCGCGGGACCGATCATCTTGCGCGAGCGAACTTGCTATTGTAGTACAAACTTATGTCACTAGCCACAGACTACCTACTCCTTAACATTGGACACTCAACGCTCAAGTGGCATTTGGACCGCATCAAAAGCGGATCGTTTACCATCGACCAAGTGGCGATGTTCTACGCTCCCGATCCCAAGAAATCGGTTTACAAAACCGTTACCCGAGGTCTTGAAGAACTGGTCAAGATGAAGCCCGAGAACCTCCCGATCCAATTGCGATGACTCAAACCGAGTACGTCAAGCACAGCGGCTTAACCAAAGGAAGAGTCTCACAACTCACCGCCGCAGGGATGCCGTTGACCTCCCCAGAAGAAGCTGACGCTTGGAGGGGATCTCGCAAAGGGATTGGTGGTAGACCATCGACGCTTCAGCGGATGGCCGCTATCCACCAACAAGAAGCTGTCTTCAATGAAGCCGCGCAATCGATCACAGAGGGACCGTACAGACCTCCCGAAGCCTCTGTGGCGGTCAATGCATCACTCGTAACTCTGGACACTCCAGCGGGAGCCTACGAGCGGCAGAAACAGATTGAGCGAGCGTCGTATGGTTTGGCGGTCCAAGCCCTACGCAACAAGACGATGGACGCTGGACGTATGGTCACGGTTCACGCATCAGCCGCAAAGAACCTGATCAACGCGCGGCAAGATGTAATCGCGTTAGCCGAAAAGGAGCGAACGATGGTCTCTGGATCTTGGGTCAAGAAGGTGATGCAAGATCACGATGGAGCGGTCGCTCAACTATTGAAATCAATGCCCAAGCAACTTGCTGGCCGCATTGCTCCGCACGACCCAGAACACGCCGAGCGCGAGCTAGAGCGTTGGGTTCAAGAAGTATGTCTCAAAACTCTGCACCTAACCGATCCTTGGAAATGAACCAAATAGAATCACTGCCAGTATCCGATCTAATACCTTACGCTCGCAACTCCAGAACGCACTCCGACGAGCAAGTAACTCAAATCGCAGCCTCAATTCGCGAGTTTGGATTTACCAATCCAGTTCTCATTGATTCCAACGGGACTATCATTGCCGGTCATGGTCGAGTGATGGCTGCAAAGAAAGTTGGACTAACGGAAGTCCCGTGTCTGCGTCTTCAACACTTAAGCCCATCACAGATTAGGGCTTACGTGATCGCTGACAACAAGCTGGCTCTCAACGCTGGATGGGACGATGAGATGCTGAAAGCCGAATTGCTCACTCTGCAAGAGGAAGGATTCAATACCGATCTGACCGGATTCTCAGACGACGAACTCAACGCTCTCTTGAACTCGGAAATCATCGAGGGAAAAACCGATCCAGATGAAATCCCAGAACCTCCCGTTGAGCCAATAACTAAGCTCGGAGACATTTGGATTCTAGGGAATCATCGAATCATGTGTGGCGATAGCACTATTGTCACACATGTAGAGCGTCTGATGGCAGGACAAAAAGCTTCACTTATGCACGCCGATCCACCATACGGAATGGGAAAAGCATCCGACGGCGTTATTAACGACAATCTTTACAACGAGGATCTAGATAATTTTCAGATGGAATGGTGGGCAACGTTACGGTCGTTTCTTTTTAATAACGCAAGTGCGTACATATGGGGAAATGCGCCGGAGCTATGGCGGCTTTGGTACAAGACAGGACTTGGCAACAGCGAGAAATTGGAATTAAGGAATCAGATCGTGTGGGACAAGAAAGCGATCCCCGGAATGGGATCAGCTGAACTTAATCAATACCCGATTGCTTCTGAACACTGCTTATTTTTTCAGCTTGGTAATCAGCTGGTTGGCAACATGAACACGGCTGATTATTGGGAAGGATGGGAACCGATGCGTTCATATCTAGAGCAGGAGATGAAGTCAATTGGGTGGAAATTAAGCGATCTCAACAAAGCTACCGATACATCAATGGGTAGCCATTGGGTCACAAAATCTCAATGGTTGTTTCCAACGGAGGATCTATATAGAAAGATTCAATCTGCGGCAAAAGGTAAAGCATTCAATCAAGAATACGAAAAGCTTAAACAAGAATACAAAAAGCTTAAACAGGAATACGAAAAGCTTAAACAAGAAACACGCTCTTACTTTGACAACGCTCATGAACCCATGCGTGACGTGTGGGAATTTTCGCGAGTAAACGGAGTGGAACGTCACGGACACGCTACCCCAAAGCCTGTGGCTATGATGGAGCGGATTATGAAATCAAGCCTACCAATTGGCGCCCTATGCGTGGAGCCGTTTGGAGGCACTGGCAGCACACTTATGGGAGCAGAAAAAACAGGAAGAGTTTGCTATTCAATGGAATTAAATCCGGTTTACTGCGACGTAATTGTCAAGCGTTGGGAAGACTTCACCGGCAAAAAAGCAGTTCTAGAAAAGGTTTAATGGAAATCTTAAACTGCCAAAAGCCAGCCGGTATCGAATCGCTGCGGCAAAACAGAATCGCAATCAAAGCTATCGAGCGTCAGACTGGCTTAGAGTTCCTGTCGATATCAGATCAAGAGCCTTCCCGCATTGATGGCTTCATCTTCGATCCGTTCAAAGGGATCATCACGGGAATCTATGAGGTCAAGACTCGCAGCTATGGTCTCCACAAGCTCCAGACCACATTCGGAAACGAATGGATGATCTCTTGGTCTAAGATCCAAGCGGCTCTTGAAGTCACCAGACGCACTAAGCTCCCGTTCTACGGAGTGCTGCATCTGCTGGACGACAACATTGTTATGATGGTTGAGATCTTTAACCGCAATGCGTCTTGGGCTGCAAACCATAAGGTTGAGGATCGTCTTGTTAACGGAGCAAAAGACCGAATGGCGTTAATCGATATGACGACCGCTATGCAATATAAGATGAACCAACTATTCTGATGACAGACCTAGAGCTTGAAATCTTAGAGTTCCGCAGACAATTGTGGCGACCGACTCCACGGCAATCTGTTGTCGAGTGGGCTGAGAGCAATCTCACTCTAAGCCAACGACAGACAGAGCATCCCGGTCCATTCTCAACGGCGGTCAGACCATATTGCAGGGAGCCGCTTGAATGTTGGAAAGATCCAGCGGTCTCCGAGGTGACGTTGTGTTGGGGAAGTCAGACCAGTAAGACAACAACATTGATGGCTGGTCTCGCTTGGTCTATTGACGTAGAGCCGTCTCCTGCGTTGTGGTTGATGCCGAGCGAGAACTTAGCGCGGTCTTTCTCCAAGTCTCGCTGGCTCCCAATGCTGGAAGACTCACCGGCAATGATTGCGCGGTTCCCTACGGACAAAGACCAGATCACCAATCTGGAGCAGCAATTCGACCGCTGTACTCTCACCTTTGTCGGCTCTAACTCACCGGCAAATCTAGCGTCTCGTCCCGTCAGAATCTTGGTCGCAGATGAGGTAGACAAGTTCGCTGACGCAACCGCCAAAGAAGCTGACGCTCTGGATCTTGCCGAGCAGCGGCTCAAAGCGTTCAGTAGCTCCAAAGCGTTCTTCACCAGCACTCCGACAACCTCGGAGGGGAGAATCTGGCAGAGATATCTGCGAGGAGACCAGCGGAGGTATTACATTCCCTGCCCGTACTGCCGCGAACATATCAAGCTAGAGTGGCGACAAGTCACTTGGGAGAACGAGAAACTAGAAGACGGACGACCTGACTGGCAGCGCATCCGTACCACCGCACATTACGTCTGCCAACTCTGTCAGGGGAAGATATCTGACAGCCAAAAGGTTGCAGGGTTACGGCATGGCAATTGGATCTCGGAGAATAAAGCCAGCCTCCCGAGCGTAAGGTCTTACCATCTGTCGTCTCTCTACTCCCCAGATCGTAAATGCACTTGGGGAAATCTTGCCGTCGCGTTCTTGGAGGCTAAATCCTCGATGATGGGATTGCAGGGTTTTATCAACGGTATGCTCGCAGAACCGTGGGAAAACCAAGAGACTCAACAGGACCGAGTCGAGATTGTCTCTGACGCTGGAATCCCTGAAGCCAGAAGATACCTTACCGCTGACGTACAAGCTGCCGCTCCGTTTCTCTGGTGGGTCTGCCGCGAGTGGCTCAAAGGGAACTCTCGTCTCGTTGGAGCCGGTCACGCTGACGACTTTGCCGCACTCCGTAGGATACAGTTGCAGTACAACGTCCACGATATGGATGTTGGCGTTGATTCCGGTTATAACACGCAAGCGGTCTATGATGCTTGTGCGGAGTTTTCTCAGAGCAGCGGAAGCCCAATAAACTATCCCTGCGGTCTGCGGTATCCGCCAGAGGGAGGTCTCCGAAAGCCAATGTTAATCGGCTGGTTGCCCATGAAGGGACGAGAGACTGGAGCTAGATTTACCAGCAAGACCGGCTCAATCCATCCCTTTGGAATTACAACCTCAACCTCGATGCGGACTGACGCTGTGCAACCGTTGCTTGTGTTTGATACCGAGCATATGCGAGAGGTACTCCAGCGGCTCCGTAAGGGGACCGAGACGCATCAATGGACCGTTTGTAGCCTACCCACTCCACTAGACGTTGAGGGAGCCTTTGCGAGCGATTCTGATACATACTGGAAGCATCTGGACAGCCATCTTCTCAAGCCGACGGCTAACCGCTCCGGTAGGATCAAACACTTGTGGTTCAAGAGAAACACTCGTTGGCCTGACCATTTGCACGACTGTGAAATCATGCAGTTAGCGATGGTAATGCTGTGGGGAGACCTAACTTCCAGTACCTCCGAAAATTCTAGTGGTTGACAAACTTGGCGGTCTGTTGATAGTCCGCGCAAGTGTTCACATACACAGTAGCAACTAAGCGGAGTTACTTGCGTACAACCTACGCGAGCAAAGCCGCTTTGACACTGCTTGAGGCTTTAACGGCAAAGCTAACTGTTTCCGCTAACTCAATGGAGAGCGGGAATGTGGTCCGTAGCACTTCTAGCTCTGACGTTTCCGTTGAGTTCGCTGAACCCGGTAAGGGGACCGCCGCTCCAATCGAGATGCTGGAAATGTGGGAGTCTCTGCTAACGGATTACGATTACGCTGTAACGCTTTTGGCTGGTGATGGGATCGCTAGTCCAACCGATCTCCAGATTTACAACAAGATGCTGACCGCCGTTCTTGTTTCAACGACTCGGTATTATGGGGATTTCACGCAATTCCGCCGTGAAGCCACAACCCGAATGAGCTAATGGGATTCCTTCAAAACATAGCGGACAAGCTTTTTCCTCCTCCCGTAAACAAATACGAGGGAGCCGGTAACTCTCTGCGTCGTTCGTATCTCGATACGTCGTACACTTCAGCGCGGTTCGATGTAACCAGTTCGACTCGTCAAGCCATCGTTCGCAAGTCTCGCTTTTTTGAACAGAATAACGCTGTACTGAATAGGCTTGGGGACTTGTTTGAGAGCTACACCGTTGGCTCCAGCTTTTCGGTTCAACCAGCTTCTAGTGATTCTGCTTGGAATCTCAAAGCAAAGAAGTGGTTTGATGTTTGGAGCCGTTATCCCGATATCGGTTCTCGGCAGTCGTTCTCTACTTTGATGGGGCAAGCCGCTCGCGGATGGTTCTATGATGGTGAGTCGTTCCTATTGTTGACCAAAGGAGAGACCGGCAAACCTCGATTACAGCTTATTGAAGCTCAATCCATTGCCACTCCGGCAGGGATGCAAGCGGACGAGACTGTGTTTGACGGTATCCGGTTTGATCCAAGAACTGGACGAGCGATCTCTTACTTTATCGGAGCGGAAAAGACTCAGGGTAACCTGACTGATGTTCGCTCCATTCCCTCTGACTCCGTAGTCCATATCTACGAACCGAATCGTCCCGGTCAACTTAGAGGTCTTCCGTTTGTCTCGGCTGTGATCAACGATTTGCACGATCTTGATGATCTGCAAAAGTTAGAGATGGAAGCTTGCAAGCTTGGTGCTTCTGTCGCTCAGATTGTTAAGACTGTCTCTGGCGAAGTCCAAGCAAGTAACCTCCGCGCGGGTACTGCTGGAGCAAGTGTAAATACTGCCGAGAATTACTACGAACAGGTTTTTGGATCTGGCGTAAAGGTGATGAAAAACGGTGACAGTTTTGAGCAGTTTGCAACCGAGCGTCCCGGCGTAAATATGCGCGAGTATTGGCGACAACTGACCGAGAAAGTCTGTGCTGGCGTTGGCATCCCTTACGTTCTTGTTTACCCAGAGTCAATGCAGGGAACTGTCTATCGCGGTGCGCTAGATATGTCCGCTGTTTGGTTTAAGTCTCGCCATCAAGTTATGGCATCAGCGGCTCGTCGCATCTATGAATACGCGATGGAGTACGCGATCAAAAATGATCCCGCGCTCAACGATGCTCCGAGCGACTGGTACGAGGTCTCGATTACCGCTCCACGTTCACCAAATGTTGACGTTGGCCGTAACTCTGCGGCTCAATTAGCAGAGCTAGAGGCTGGTGTTGTAACATTTGACGAGGTCTATGGTGCGCGAGGTCTAGATTGGCGTTCCGCTTTAGAGTCAAAAGCTCAACAAGCTTTGTTTGTACGCCAACTCGCCGCGAAGTATGGTGTTGATGTATCTGAGATTTCGGTGATTCAGAAAGAGCGTCCCGCAACTAGTGTTGCACCGGCTATTGACATTCCAGATGATCCTTCTGAATCTCCGTCTCCAGTTGCTCCGTCAGAAGGTGGATCGCAACCTGTTGTTGTAGAGCAGGAAGAGATTACCGCTACCGTCAAGAAGACTCGGAAACCAAAAGCCAAGAAAACCGAATGAGTTTTACCAAGAAGTCAGATTGGCTTTACTACGCTCCGGCAAACGCTGCCGGTGATCCTGCTACCGTTCAAATCTTTGATCAGATTGGCGAAGACTGGTATGGCGGTTCCGGTCTATCGGCAAAACAGTTTTCCGATGTTCTTAACGAGATTGGCAATGGTCCGCTGCTTGTAGAGATCAACTCTCCCGGTGGTAATGTCTGGGATGGTCTCAGCATTTACAATCAGTTGCGCGGTCGCAAAGCTCCGGTAACCACTCGCGTTGTGGGTATCGCTGCTTCTATCGCGTCAATTATCGCTCTTGCCGGTGATCGCGTAGAGATGGCTGATGCCGCTCTGATGATGATCCACGACCCGTCTGGAATGGCTTCTGGAACCTCGGAAGATATGCGGAAGATGGCCGAAGCTCTTGATCAACACGCCGAAGTGTTGGTTGGAGTATATCACAAGAAGACCGGTCGCTCCGCTGAGTCTATCCGCGCTGCAATGCGAGCAGAGACTTGGTTTACTACCGCTGAAGCTCTAGCTTTTGGCTTGGTGGACAAACCCATCAAGCAGTTGGCTATGGCCGCTAAATGGCATCCTCGCGCTGTTACCAAGACTGCTCCTGAGACTGTCAAAAATAACCTCCGTCGAGGTCTTGAGCAATACGATGAGGGTCTCGCTGGTGACGGTCTTGAAGCCGCTACAGTAGCTGACGCTAAGTCGCTTATTGCCGGAGAGGCTCCTACCGAAAACAAGATCCGCAAAGCTAACGCTTGGTGGGGACGCAACGACCGATTCTTGGAAGCAGAAGCTAATACTCCTGCCGACGTAGCAGCTAACCTCTGGGGAGGTGCTGCTGGACGCGACTGGTTCTCTGCTTTATTTGCTCAACTAGAAGAGCCGTCTGATACCAATACAGACAAAACACTTTCGACTGATGGCGAAAAAACCATCAACGATTCTGGCGTGGACTCCACGCCGCAACCAACACAACAACCCGACACAAATATGTCCGATTCCAATACTGTGACGGCTGCGGCTGCTCCTGCCGCTCCCGTTGATCTCACCGCGATTCTCGCGAAGCTTACCGCTTTGGAGGCTTCGATCAAATCGCCCACCGCCGCTCCCGCTCCCGATCCGGTTCGTCCCGTGATTCAGAATCTGGGTAACCCGCTGCTGGAGAAGCACAAGTCGCTCCGCGCTGGTGCAGAGCGTCAGCGTTTCCTCATTGAGAACCACAGCGAGTTGATGCGCCAAAGCGCAATGATGGCTCCTCAGAACAACACGTTCACCGGCTCTTTGGTTGTTGATTATCTCGCGGATGCAATCATTACCGTTGCGACCTCAAAGTTGGCGATGATCTCCAGCTTTACCCGCAACGTCGGATTGGATAACCTTCGTCCCCGAGCGAAAGTTCAAGTCAAAAAGTTTACTTCTGGTGATGACGTTGTTCCCAATGCTACCAACTTTGAAGATAGTGCTGTCAATAATTCCGTTTTGGCGGCCACTGAGGTAACTGTTCAGCAGTTGACCAAAACCTTTACTGTCACTCAGCAGGAACTGAATCAGGGTTTTGCAATTAGCGACTTGGCTCAGGGTTCCGCTGAGATTTTTGCTCTTGGTATTTCCAAGAAGGTCACCGCTCAGATGACCACCGCGCTGTTTGGCACTCCTGTAGTTATTGGTACTGGTGCTGCTTTTGACAGTTCCGATCTTCCTGCAATCTTGGCTCTTGCCAAGAATTACCGAAATAAGCTCCTTCTGTTGGACGGCGGACACTTGGCTCGTTTGATGTTCTCCGGTCAGTTTACTGCTTCCGCTGGAACCAATCCGTTCCCTGATTCGCGTTATGGTCCGTTGAACAACGGCTACTTCGGATTTGCTAACATCTTGGAGCAAAACGATTGGACCGGTGCCTCTACTAATGCTGCTGGCTTTGTCTGCGGTCAGGACGCTATCGCCATTGCGAGCGGTTTGCCGGTTGGAATGATTGCTGGTGAGTTTGTGGAACAGCGTAGCGTTGACTTGAGCAACGGTCTTTCTGTGTTGCTGTCTGTCTGGTATTCCCGTGCCACTCGCGCTCACATGGCTTCCTACGATATCATGTTTGGCGCGGCTGCTGCGGATACTACGCAAGCCGAGGTTTTGACCACCTCTTAATCCTAAGGATATGCGTATCGCAACCACTGTAGCAGTGGACAAGACCGGCAAGACTAAGCTGGTATCTGGTCCCGATGTTAGCGCGGAACTCCAACGCACTAACTTCAACACTGCGAACGTCCCCGAGGGAGGCAAACTGATCCTGTGGATACAGGGTAGTCTGACACCGAAGATTCGTAAGGGTTGAACAACCAAAACTGGGAGGGTCGCTGGATACGCTGGTGACCCTCCCTTTAACCGAAACACAATTTTATGGCCGTTCAAGCAGACATTTCGACTGAGTATTCAATGGGCCGCGAAGGGTTCGCGCTGGTCACTAGCACCGCCGCTCAGACCGGAGCGTGGTCTGGTTTGATTCCTGTTGAGCCAACGGTGTTTACGTCCATCACCGGATTTGGAATATCCGGCACTTGGACCTCCAAGACCATTCCTGCTGGCTTCCCGCTGGTGGGCAACATCACTGGATTTCAAATCTCATCCGGTAGCGTTGTGGCTTTCCTCGCTCGCAGCTAATGATCTCAATTGGAACATCAATCAACAGGATGCGATCCTTTAATGGGATCATGCCTGAGCCTCCGATTATGCGGAGGGATGTTCTACAAGAAGACGGCACATTCCTGCTGCAAGAAGATGGAACCAGCAAGCTCGTTATTTCGTATGGCACATTCGACAGCATAGTGCTGGAAGATGGCTCCACATTTTTAACACAAGAAGACTTGGGAAAACTAATCTTAACAGTTTACTGATATGGCAGACGCTAAAATCTCAGCACTAACAAACCTAACTGCAGCCGATGCAATAAATGACATGATCCCGATTGTGGACGTGTCGGATACTCCACCAGCCTCGGGGAATACCAAACGCATCAGCATCAACAACCTGCTCTCATCCTCGCCAACCGCGAGTGGAGCATTGACTGTCACCGGACTCGTTACCGCTGGTTCCGCCACCATCACCGGCGATCTGACGGTGGACACCTCGACGCTGAAGGTTGATTCGACGAATGATAACGTAATCGTTGGAGCGACTTCTGCAATTGGTGGTGGACGATTCTCGGTTCAGGCGGACCTTTCTGCAAAACAAGGTATTTGCGTAAAGAACAGCGCGGCTTCATACGGCGCGTCGAACAACTTGATTCGATTCACCAATTCAAGCGATGCTTCTATTGGCGGAATAACGCATCCTGCTGTTACGTCGCTTGGTATTTGGGGCGTTACTGAAACACAATTTTTCTTAGGTGCTGGCGCAACCACCGCCATGACCCTCAACTCTACGGGGTTGGGCGTGGGGGGAAGTCCGATTGCTTCGCATTTCATTAGCGTTTATGGACCTATTTGCGTCACTGGAACTGCTGGTGGCACGAGAACTTCATACATCTCAAATGCAAGCACTGGTTCCATCTATTACACCGATGGTGGTGCGAGCTATCCGTTCGACAACTTCGGAAACCTGATCATCCAGCCGCGAACGAGTGCTGCACGAAGCGTTGTCATTGCTACCGGGTCAACCACACCTGTCGAACGCGCCGTTGTCAAATCAACCGGACAAGTTCGATTCGTACCTCTTGCTGCCGATCCTGCTGGTGCTGAAAGCGGTGATGTCTACTACAACAGCGTCAGCAACAAGCTGAAGTGCTACAACGGAACCACTTGGAACGACCTCTTTTAATCCATCCCATGATTACCCTCTCTTGGATCATCGAACGCCTTCTCGTTAAGCCCATTGAAGGCTCCAATCCCGATGTCGTAATCACCGCCGACTGGCGTTGCAACGGCACCGACGAAACCTACAGCGGCACTTGCTACGGCTCCTGCTCGTTCCAACCGCCGTCTGGTGAGTTCACGCCTTACGAGGATCTGACCGAAGCGCAGGTTTTGAACTGGTGCTACGAGAACGGTGTCGATAAGACAGCTATCGAAGCCAACGTGACGCAGCAGATCAACGACCAGATCAATCCGCCGGTGGTGACGCTGCCGTTGCCGTGGAATCCAGTTGCGGAGATCGTTGCTGTGGCTGAAGTTCCCGTCACCTAATATGGAAATCACCGTAAAACTGACCCAAGAACAAGCCAACGGTTTGCTTCAACTCATCGATGTTGCAGTCAAAGCTGGAGGCATTCAAAACGCCAAAGTTGCTTTGCCGCTTGTTGATTTAATCGTCAACGCTGCCCAGCCTAAATCCGAGTAATGCAAACCGACACTAACAACAGCAGCGGAGTTGGTATTTCTCTAGCGACCGCTGCCGCTGCTGGTGCGGTTTCTTTTATTCCTCAGCTAACTCAGTGGTTCCAGCTTGGAGCCGCTGTTTTAGCCTTTATCGCAGCATCAATCGGTCTGTATAAAACCTTCAAAAAATGAACTGGAAAACTACTCTCGCCGGTGTTGGCGCAATCATGGTTGCCGTTGGCGGTGCTTTGAAATCTCTGTTTGATGGTGACCCTACGACCAACATTGATCTTGCTGCGACTATTGCTGCTGTGACCATTGGCTTTGGGTTGATCGCTGCCAAAGACGCTGACAAAAAGCCCGAGTGAATTTCATCGAACAGATCGTTACCGCTCTGCTCAAGTGGTTGACTGGTTTTGTTCAAACACCGCCCACCATTGAAGATGCAAAACGAGATCCAGATCTCAAAAAGAAGTTGCTGGATCGTATTGCTGACTCTAATCGCTAGTTGCGGCTGTGGGTCTCGCGTGGTTATGGTGCCTCACGGTGAGCCGGTGAGGCTTGCTGAGAGCGTCAAAGCCAAAGTATGGGTCAAAGGAGCGGACGGTGTATCTGTTCGCTCTAGCAACCGGATAACGCTTCCCGAAGGTTGGTACGCATTGCCTAAAGATTGATATGTCACAACAAGTTATCAATGTCGGATCAACCGCAAACGACAACAACGGCGATACGTTGCGCGGGAGTTGGATCAAAGCGAATGACAATTTTACGGAGTTGTACACCGATATCTCGGGTCTCAATACTGCGACCGCTTACACACCGACTTTAACCGATTCCGGTGGTGGTAGAACGTACACCGTCACGATCAATTCCGCGCGATATACAGAGATTGGCAATCTGCGTTGGTTTTCTGTTTCGCTTTCGGTAACTGCCGCAAGCGGTTCAGCTTCTGGCTCACTGAGATTGAGCATCCCAGATATATCGACTTACGCTGCGGCTGTTGGCGTTCAATCTAACGGTCTTACCGCAAACGCTAAGACGGAAATTGAAGGCAGTGTAATTGCCGGTCAATCTTACGCCGAGCTTGTTCATTACGAAAACGGCAACACTTCTTCCCTAGCGCCTCACGTTCAGTCTGGATCTACGTTGATTGTCACCGGAGTTTACTTCCACGCCGCTTGAACTTAATAGCCACTAGTCTCCAGTTGGGGATGTCTGTGCTACAGAGCGCGATGGGAAACCCGTCGTTCTTGTGGCAGGGAGTGCTGGTGCGCTGTCTACCCGCTGCAATTACTGATGCTAACTCGGTTATCTCCGGTGGGTTTCAAGATAACGTTCAAGCGCGAGTGCTGGTCAAGTTCTCCGATTGGCGACTAGCTGACTCAACATTGGTCACCGTTGACGCTGCGGTCTGGTCTTGTGACGTTGGCTCTAACGGTGATCGGCTTTTGCAAGAGAGTGGAAGCTTGCTCCTCCAAGAGAATACAGACCGCTTGCTTCTGACTTTTGGGAAGATGATTCCGGTGGTAGGTCGCCTTCTCACTTACGACGGTCGCCAGATGCGGATTGTGTCCGCCAAGCGAGACGGCTCTGGAGCTTATTACGCGCTTGAACTTGGCTCTAAAACCAAATGACTCCAACAGTTACAGTTGATACGTCTCGGTTTGACGCTGCGTGGAAGGAGTACCTCCCCAAGACCAAGCGATCTCTTGCTGATGCGGTCAACGCTCGCACGTTTTTCTTGATGCTGCGGTTGTACTGCTTGTTGCCTCCAAAGTCTCCGCAAGCGGCTCGTAACAAGATTCTCGATTACTTCAATCGACCAGTTGGAGCGGATCGCTTTGATAAGAAGACCGGCAAGCGAGTTGGTAAATCTCGACAGCTACGAGTGGTCCACTTGATCGCTCAAGCCAAGAACGCTAAAGAGGGGAAACCCGGTCTCTACGGTCAAGATATGCGTGACGCTGCCGGAAAGCTCCGCCGTCGCGCTGCCGGCAGTGTTGGTTACCTCAAGTCATGCGTGACTAAAGCCATCAAGAAACTGTCCCCATCCTTCCAACAATTTGGCGGAACTAGACGCGCAAAGAAGGGATCTGCTGGCGTTAAGTCCGTGGCTGGAAACCAAGCGTTGATCAATCTCGCAAATCAATACGGTTTGCCGCAGGAGAATGTAGCGATGCATCGAGGATCTTCCGCCTACGCTTTCAACGCCAAAGCTGGATTCAACCCATCAAGTCAGGTACGCATGAACATTGGATTGGCTGACAATCAGGTTGGAACCGTCGAAGGAATCTACGCCAAAGCGATGCAACAAGCCTACAACGACGAAGCCCGTGAGCTTGAAAACCACATTGCCGCAGCACTGCAAGCCGCTTTTGATGGGTCTGAATCTAAAGGAATCACAGTTACATGAACGCTGTAGCTCTACGCACTGAACGCGCTCTAGTTGACTGGCTGGCTGCTGAAGATTGGTCAGCGTCTCCAATTGGCACTCCGACTTGCCTCACCAGTTACGGTCACGGTGCATTTGCGGATCAAGATCTAGAGGATCAGATGCCGAGCTTTCCGCGCATTGTTGTCCGCGCATCAACTGCGGTTCCGGTTCATCCGATAGAACGCACTTGTGAGGTGGACATAACCGCTACGCTCCAGTTGTCCGCAGACGATACTGCTGAGTATCAAGTTTTGGCGACGGTTCAAATCTTTGAGAATCTCCTGCAATACCTCTACGTTGATGGAAACATTGCAGAGTTGAACGCACTTGATACCAATCCCTCTGGAGGTTTTAACGCGCAATTCGCGGTTCCAGTCGATTTCGGCATCAACGACATCAGCGAAAGAGCTAGAACTTTTTCGCGATCCATGACAATTTTCGCAGCAGCAAACACGATTTAACAACCTACAAACATGGCAACATCAAAAGGTCTAGCCCTAGTATTCGGGACTAAAGCTACCGTCAAAGTCTACGATTCCGCAAACCTTCTCCCTTTGGTCGCTGGAATTGCTACTCTTGAGAGCATGGACATTACGCATGAATGCGACACCGAACAGATTAAAAACTCATCCGGCGAAGTGATTGCAAATGTAAGTTCAGGTGATCGCTTGTCTGCAACCTTTAACATCATTCCAAGTGGATCAACATCAGCGAACGCTAAACTTGCTGCGGCAATTCCCAATGGCAACGGACGGGTAAACGTCACGCTGGCGGATGCGGTATCTATCGGAGACGCATTTACCGCTGGAACTCCCCCTACGGGAAGCGACTCTATCAATGGCGATTGGATCTACATTGGAGGTGGAAGCGTTAAGTTTACGCAGTCTGGAAAGGCTATGTTGAGCCTCCCTTGCGTAAAATACGCTGGTATCAACGGAGCTACCGCAGCGATCACTCTGTAATCGTGTCAGAACTTGCAAAGATACTCGCAGAGACCGGACCTCCAGCACCAGTGGTGCTTGGGGTTCGACTTGTCCCCTACACCGTTGGACACGCGATATTGCTGCAAAGACTTCGATCTCCTTACGTTCTAGGTGGTGAGATTAGCTCCAATGATCTAGCGGAGGCTGTGCTTGTTTGCTCACAGTCTCCTCTGGAATCCATAAGATCAATCAAATCATTCTGGAGGGATCTGTTCCTCTGGTTGTGGTCAAAACGGATTCAGCGGATGAATCTGATGGTTGAGTCTGACAAGTTCCAGTTGTGGCTCAAGGAGCAATCGACCGCTCCCGAGGTGCTGATGGAAGCGGGAAGCAAATCAAAGCGTCCCGCAATGCCGTGGACCGAGCGAGTGCTTGTCGGTTGTCTCAATATCGGGATTGGACCAGACGATGCAGTCAGGATGCCTCTTGGTGACGCAGAAAGGCTTATCCTAGCTCACGCAGAGATGATGGGGCAGGTACAGTTGTGGGACGACCAAAGCGAAGCCATATGGCAAAACCAACAAGATAACTAATATGGGTATTCTTTCAATGTTGGTAAAGCTTGGAATTGATTCCACTCAATTTGAGATGGGCGTTAAACGCGCTCAAAGCGTTGGTGAAAAGTTTGGTAACAGTTTTAAGAGTGCTGTCACCAGCAAGCTCGCTGGAGCGTTGTCTGTTGCTGCTGTTACAGCGTTTGCTAGTTCAGTGGCAAAAGCGGCTGATGACATAGGTGATTTATCAGAGCAACTGAACGTAAACACAAATAACATTCAACGACTTCAAATACTAGCTAGTGAAACTGGAGTTAGTTTTGAACAATTTGCATCCATTCTTGAGAAGACAGCAAAAGCTAGAATTGAAGCAACAAGCGGAGATGAGGCTCAAATTAAAAGAATGGCGGCTCTCGGTGTTTCTTTGTCTGATCTAAACAATATTCAAATTGAAAATTTTGATCTAAGCCAAAAGCTTGTTGCTGCTTATAAAGAATCCGGTCAATCAGCAGAAGCCACAACAGCTATAACTGAATTGTATGGTTTGAAGTTACGAAAAGCAGCAGCGGCTTTAGCTGAATATCAAAGCACATCAAACAGGGATTTGTTTTCTTCTAAAAACATTGAAGATTTATCAAAAAGCAACAACTTGCTTGACGAGCAATATCGTAGATTGAAAGCCATTAGCTCCCCAGCAATTGCTGCGGGGCTTAAAGTTACCGCTGACGCTTTACAGAGTTTGGTTGATGGTTTGAATTCAGACGGGTTAAACAAGTATAATGCCGCTGTAACTGGACTGGCAAATCAAAAAGGAGGGTTTATGCAATCAGCCGTTGCTTTTAGTCAAAGCTCTTTAGCGGCAAAGTTTGCTAATCAGCAACCAGAAAAAACAGCAGGAAACCCTCCAGCTATAGGGACACCGCAATTTGAAAGAGTCAGAGGAGACAAGTTTTCTTTTGGTGGTTCTCAAGATCCTCTTGCTCGCATTGGTGGATTCACTGGATTTCAATCATCCCAAGATACAGCCATTAGACAAGCTATCGAACAAACTCTTCAATTAAAGATGATTGTAAAGAATACGGGTACGACAGCAAGAAACACAGAGGATTAATATGGCTACAATTAAGACTAATAATGAATTTCTTTCTAATGTTAATTCTGGATATATTGAAATATCTAGGGAATACAGCGGAGGCGACGGAACTGGCAGACAGGTAACTTACAAGTATCGTGGAAGCAAAAACGCTCTTCGCGATGCTTCTGCTTATTGGGTTATTTCTGGAGGCAAGTATCAGATAATTGAGAACGGACCATATTCCGAAGCGACAGTCATTTATTCTGGAACTAACTTTAACCTCGAAAATCCAACGGCTCCGATAGATCCAGCGGATGAAGATCCAAACAGTAGGTATGAGTTCCGAACTGAATATGTTGATGCTTCATTGTTTGAGTTGCCACAAGTAAGAGCCGAGGCTAGGACATACATTTCAGAGGAGGAATACTATTCCGCAGTCAAAGCTTCTGGAGACGATCCTAAGAACAACAAGCTTCCAATGCCAAAAGGTCAATTCCCTTTGGCTTATGAATTGATTACAAAGTTTGCTCGCGGACAGACTAGCTTTCAGACCTCCCGTTGTTCATTAACTCGGATATCGTCTTATTCTGCTCTTAACGGATTGCCATCAACTCCTCCGATTATATCGGCGGTGTATTCTGGACCTGTTCTTGCAAACAATAATTTGTTTCCCGCATCAGTAAGAGTCTTGATGCCGAGACCTCCAGCAAATCCCAATTTAACGCCAACTGGAACAGCTTGGGCTTGGCTGAAAACCAACGACAGCACCTCTCTTGTGATTAAGACTAATCAAGTTGAACACAACGAGACTTGGACGTTTGCAGCTTGGGATCTTTTCGCATATCCTTACAACGTAGACCCTAGTTTACTCCGATAACCTAACATAACATGGCTGACGAAATTCAAATGACGGCTCGCTTGTACGCTTCCAAAGGTGGAGCGTTCTTGCCAAGTGTAACCTACACCAAAAGCGCAACGATGGCTGGAGTCGATATGGGTTCCCAAACCCAATTGATTGGAACCACCGTTGAAGCTCTAGACGTTCCGGTTGATGTAGCTAGTCCTTACAAGCTACTGATCGCCAACTTGGACAGCACCAACTATGTCGAGCTTGGCTTTGTCTCTGGTACTTACACGATGCGTATCCCCGCTGGTGAAACACTGCTGATGCCGTACGTCAGCGCAACGCTGTATCTCCTAGCAAATACGTCTTCCGTTACCATCCAAGCAACGTTCTGTGAGATCTAAGCGTTTGTCCTATGTCAAACGAAATAGAAATGTCCGCTAGGTTGTATGCGTCCAAAAACGGCGCATCAATCAACTCACAGACGTTTACTTCTATAGTGAACATGACCGGAACCGATATGGGTCAAAATACCCAAGATATCGGTTCTGCTGCTGATGAATTGCTTGAGATCGCTGCCGATCTTTCTTTGCCGTACAAAGTGTTGATCAAGAACTTGGATCTCCAGTACGGAGTCTATGTTGGTGTTTCCACTCCTTACCAGTTTCAAATTCCTGCTGGTGAGTTTATGCTTATTCCGCGAGTTGATGCTAACCTGTATCTGAAAGCAGTAACCAGCGGATCAAGCGTTAAAGTGTTCGCTCAATACTGCGAGATCTAATGGCTGTCTCCCTTCCATCTAAGGTTGCAGAGCGTGGTATCAAAGCCGAACACGCTCGCGCTATCAATCAACTGATTGACGTTGTCCGCAAGATTCAACTTGTAGCCGGACCTGATCAAGCGATTGAGCAGACTCCGAATGGCACTACGCTCAAGATAAAGCAGCAAGCTGGAAAGGGAACCGCCACAACCAGTTTTGCCGAAGATTGGTTCTATTGACAAATGGCCTACGCAAGAGACGGAAACGACAGGATGTTCAATGCGAACAACCTGAATGATTTGTATTCACGCTTCGACCGGAAGTGTTTTCTTGCGCTGAATCAGTTAAGTCCGTTGTTTATAACTACTCCAAACGGAGCAAGTTATGAGCAAGCAACAGTTCCTTTTGGTGTTGTATATCAATACAGAAGAGATCCTACTACTTGCAGAAGACTTGCTGGTGCGCAATTTTATAGCGGTTCAGTAATAGTCAACGATTACAATCAGTCCAAAGCCTACGACGAGCTTTCAAAGCTTGAAGTAAAACACCAAGACGTTGTAGGAGGTCAGGTTTACGTTGACACATTTGGACCAGTTGCTCCTTCGTTTACTTGTGACGTTGCGTCAATTCACTACTCTTTTGAACTGCTAACTAGAGAAGTTGACGGAAAGCGTTTTGACGTTCATCTAGGTTGGGACCCAACTTCCAATCTGCAAACTTCTTATGTAAGTGGAAGCTTGGGATTTTTTCCAAGACTCCCTCCATCAAGAATTCACAAGCACAAGACCGCTGTAGCGGATATATTCATTGAAGGGTATCTTGAGTTTTCTATCAAAAACACTTACCAACGTTATGATTGTTGGAGAGTGCATAACTGTAATGCATCAAACTTAACGGTTCAGCTTCAGTCTTCTAGTGGATTTTCTACTAGCGTAATCATTGAACCGTCTAGCTGTAGATCATTTCGAAGATCACCTGACGGCGAGTGGATAACAACTTGGCCTAACGGTTCTGTTTGCAGATACTTCTTCCCATATCTTGCTGGTGATGTTCCCTACTTCGCTGGCGGTCCCCCTGCTGCTGTTAATTATAGCCAAATTGGTTTTATGGCTATTGAGATTTCAGCCCGAGCAAACAACATAGCAAACCCTTTTCTGTTATTCCAATGGCAGAACGCTCTATACGCTCAACTTGACCCGAGAAATCAGCATAGCATTCTGTCTGCATACAAAGGTGCGTACCAAGACCCTTTAAAAGATAGTACTATTATTGGAAACGCAATATTCACTTGGGGACGAGCTAAGGTAGCTAAGTTTAAAGCGGGAGTTATAATCCAAGAATACTTCAAAACGTTTTCTAGAATGGAAACGTTAGTTGAGGATCTTGAAAGCATAGGTTTGACAGTAACAAAAGCTCAAGGAACATTGACTCTTGTTCCTAAAGAGCAAAACACAACGGTATTAATATTTCCAGTTGATGCCAACATTTTCGTAGGTGGAACCAATAACCTATTCTGGAACATTGTTCCCGCTGGAGTTAATGTAGCAACAAGTTACCCCAACGGATTTGCGTCTAACACAACCTATAATGCAACAGGATGGATCGGAACATTTGTTCCAGATGTTTTTGACACAATTTTAAAGCTGAGAAAACTTGTGTGGGCGCAGGAATCGTATTCATCAACCCTTGAACCAATTGATGGCGCTCCAACTGAAATTTTAGAATCAATTGTTTCTAAAGTAACATTAACACCTCTTGGTTTAATATGTTGTGGTGTTAGTGCTTTACCTATTACGTATAATTACACAAAACATAAAAACTACGAAGAAGCGGCAACATCAGCAAATCTATTCATTCAATCAAGATCAATTGGCGAAGGACAGCAAAGCAATCCTCCTAGCGCAATTGATTGGTATAACACTAGATTCATTTCGCCTGTTCATACATATTTGTTCCACGCTGCTGGTACATTGTATGAAAACGTAATGCCGAAGGCTGGAATGGCTTTTGTTCCTCCCCGTGGACCGTGGGGATTTGCATCTTCCGTTTATGACGCAGAACTATCAAGAGTTCTTAATGTAACAACAGGTGGTGCTGATTTCTGGATTAACAAATGGGGAGCCGCTAACGGAAAAGATAACCAAGTCAGAATACTAGGACAACCTAACCAAACGCTTCAAACACCGATACAGACAACAACGCAAACACCTGATCTTGTTTCTGACGATGTGTTTTACGATTTGGATAACCCTAAAATGGCAGGAGTAGCTGGAGTTACTACTATAGGAGGGATTTACAATTTAGCTCAGATCAATTACAGAGATACAGGACAATATTTCAATCTTCCATACATACCTTCTTTTGTAAGTCAAACAGGAGGAACCGGCCCAATATTCCATAAGATTAAAAAGAGTGCTTGGCTTTGGAACTCTTTAGAATACGCGGTTGATGCTTGGACTAGATCAATTCCTATGTGTATGGGAAACAAAAGCGCGCCTTTAATTGGAGGAGTCCCGTTAGGAAGCGTTAGTCTTGGCGGTTCTGACAATTCTTCTGGAAGAATAGCCTTTTTTGTTAATGACTCAGAATACGGCGAATTGTTAACAAACGGAATTTTGGCTTACAGCACGGCACCTTCATATAATTGGGTTGCTCCAGAAGATCTTGAAAGCTATTGCAAGCGTTTTGGTTTTAACTCTTACAACTTTGATGCCTTCAAAGATCTTTATTCGCTTACTCAGGACACGATTCCGTTCAGAAGCTATTCAGAAGGAGAAAAAACCGACTCGGTGGAATACTTCCGGCAAAACGTGGTTTTCCCTGATTTCCCTGCGACTTACTACGGCTCCCTCCGGTACGTCGATCTGACCGCTTGACAGAAACCCACCGTTGGGTTATCGGTTCTCCCGTCGATGAAATGTCCCTCCTGCAACTGCATTTTTGCCGCGAGCCTCCGCGATCTCGCGAAGGAGTTGGGAGCATCCAAATCAACGGCAAAAGCCTCCGCATCCCGAGCAAACGGAAAGCGTGGAGGTAGACCGAAAACCTATGAAAAACGAACTAATACCGAGTCAAAAACAGTCCGCGCTGGCCGTAATGGCGAGCAAATTCAGCGTTGAGCCAGCCAAGCTGCTAGAGACTCTTCGCTCAACCCTAATGCCGAAGGCAACCAACGAGGAGATGCTCTCGTTTGTGGTGGTTGCTAACCAATACGGACTCAACCCTTTTACGCGCGAAATCTACGCATTCCCCGCTCGCAACGGCGGAATCCAGCCCGTGGTTTCCGTTGACGGTTGGATCAAAATGATGAACTCGCATCCACAGTTTGATGGCATTGAGTTTGCGACCGAGGATAAAGACGGGAAGCCGTTCAGCGTAACCGCTACGATCCATCATAAAGAGCGGTCTCATCCGGTGGAGGTGACCGAGTATTTCAGCGAGTGCAATCGCGCAACCGAGCCGTGGAAGGTCAACCCTCGTCGAATGCTTCGACACAAAGCCCTAATCCAATGCGCTCGCGTAGCGTTTGGGTTCTCTGGCATCGTGGATGACGAGGAGGCTGTCCCTCAGGTGCAAGTCAACGTCACGCCGTCTCGTCCAATTTTCCGCAGCAAGTTGGAGCCAAAGGTT
>Ga0209296_1001127_pt1 | contig 21279 bp, 16 predicted proteins | sample S_130206_EF_Meta_FD_187319 | JGI IMG/M metagenome (GOLD analysis project Ga0209296, IMG submission 187319) | Freshwater microbial communities from Lake Simoncouche, Canada to study carbon cycling - S_130206_EF_MetaG (SPAdes) (version 2) | ecosystem: Environmental > Aquatic > Freshwater > Lake ...
TCTCCATTCCGGCCTGCCTCAAGGCGTGGATCGATCAAGTGGTGCGCACCGATATGACCTTCAAGCTGACCGAGGAAGGCGTCGAGCCACTGGTCAAAGGCAAGAAGGCCCTCATCGTCACTTCCCGCGGCGGTTTCGTCGCCGGCACGGACTTTGATTTCCAGGAACCCTACCTGCGCAAGATCCTCGGCTTCATCGGCATCACCGACGTCACCTTCGTCCACGCCGAAGGCGTCAACAGCGGCGAAAAGGAACGTGAGGCCGCCATGACCCAGGCATCCGCGAAACTCATCGAGCTGGCGAAGGCGTGGTAAGGCAGGGACGCGTCGCGACGCGTCCGCCCCAAGGTCGCGACGCCGTCGCGACCCTACCTTGTTCAGCTGTACTTCAGCTCGACCTTCTTGCCGGTCTTAATCGACTCGTAGATACCGTCGATGATGACCATGTCGCGACGGCCAAGCTCACCGGAGCAAGTGACGGGCTGTTCGTCACGGAATGCAGCGGCGACTCCGTCCATATGGCGCTGCTGCTGACGGAAGATACCGAAGTCCAGTTTGCCCTTGGCGGAGGTTGAGATGTTGAGGTTACGATAGCTGAAGACCGGGCGCTCGCCCTTGAACCAGCCCTTCTCGGCTTCGGCGTAGAACTCGGCGCGGTTGGCATCGTAGCCCGTCCAGACGTCGGCCACGGCACCGTTCGCGAACTCGAGGCGAAACTCCATGGCCTGCTCGACTTCGGTGAAGAATTCCGGCTGGGTCTTCGGCAGTTCCTTAGCGGTGACCGAGATGGGATTGGCGTCGGCCGCCATGCAGCAGGCGTGGACCGAATAGATGCCCATGTCCATTAGGGCGCCGCCGCCAGCGAGCTTCTTATCGATGCGCCAAGCCTTGCGGCGGAGCGTGAAGCCGTTGGCGGTCTTAATCTTCATGAACGGACCGAACTCCTTCGTCTTAGCCAGACGAACAAGCTCCTGGTGATAAGGGTCGAAATGGAGGCGGTAGCCGATCGCGAGGCGCTTGCCGGCTTTCTTGCCCGCGGCAATCATCGTGTCGCACTCGGCGGCGGAAATCGCCATCGGCTTCTCGCAGATGACGTGCTTACCGGCACCGAAGGCCGCGACAACGTTCTGGGCGTGGATGCCGGGAGGCGTCACCACATAGACGATATCGATGGCCTTGTTGGCGGCGACCTTGTCCCACTGCTCATACGAATAGATATTGGCTTCATCGAAGCCATGGAGCTTCGCGAGCTTCACGCCCTTCTCACGGGTACCCGTGATCACCGCCACGAGCTTCACGTTCTTGGTCTCGAGGAGCGCCGGCGACAGTTCGCCGTTCGAGTAACCGCCGAGGCCGCACAGGGCTAGGCCGAGCGGCTTGCCGCTGGCTTCCGCCGCACGCAGCGCCGGAGCGAGGGCATAACCGGCGGCCAGGCCGCCAATGGAACCGAGAAATTCACGACGAGTAGGGCTCATAGGGGTGCAAGTCTTTGTATGCCCATTGTCGGACTGAGCAAGCCCGATGGGGCACCGAGGCCACCGGTCACTTGCCGGCCGAGACGCCGAAGGCCTTCCGGTAGAATTCCCAGTTGTCATCACCCAAGGCCGCAAAAACCCTTTCGGGCTCGTGGCCGACTCCGGGGACGATCGTCCAGCCATGCGGGATGCCGAGAGCTTGAAGGTGCCGGTGGAAGTCCTCGTTGTTCCCGAAAGTCTCGTCCTTCTCACCGATGACCATGCGGACCAGCGATTCCTGCGCGATCTTCTTGGCGTTACGCTCGGCAAGCTTCCGCGGACTGACCTCGAGGAAAATGGCCTGATCTCCCCCATAGGCGCGCTTCAACAGATCTTCCGCCTGGATGCGACTTGCTCGAGGAGTGCTTTTGAGTTCCGGCTGCAAGGGTCCTGCGCCGACGATCGAAACCGACCGGAAAAGCTCGGGGTACTTAAAACCTAGCCGGGCAGAACCGTACCCACCCATACTGAATCCGTCGAGGAGACGCCCTTCCCTTTTGGCCAGCGTACGGTAGCTGGCGTCGAGGTGGGGCAGAAGATCACGGATGATCATCGACTCGACCGGCAGGGACCCGTCCGCCCAATCGACATACATCCCCATCTCCAGTCCGTTCACGAAGACTACCAGACAAGGTGGCAGCTTCCCCGCCTCGATGGCCGCATCGAATCGCTTGGCGACACTAGGTATGCCCGGCAGACCGCCACCGGAGCCATGCAACCAATAGACGACGGGGAATCGCCGATTACCGTCGGCCTCATAGGCTGCCGGTCGGTACAGATGATAGCTTACATCAACTTTGGCGGCCTTGCTGGCAAAGACGTGGTGCGTGACTCGCGGCGCCGTCATCGGCTTCGTCACCCACAGCGGCGTAGCAGCTGCGGGCTGCGGCTGACTATTAGAATTAGCGTCCTCGGCGGCGAATAAGAGCACGCCGGGGAGAAAACCCCAAAAGAGTCTGCCGATGGTAGCTTTCGAGAAGATCCGCATGGTCTGAGGTCGTCAGATAAAAAACCAGCAATGTCTGATAGTTACTACCTCACGTCATGTATCGCCCCATGCCCACGTGTCACCTTGCCCACGTGCCCCCTAACTTCGTCATTTCTCCCCCTTAAGGTAAGCCAAAAGGTCAGACAGCTGCTGTTTCGATAGGCCCGCTTCGAGGCCAGTAGGCATGAGCGAACTGGGTAGAGATTCGAGTTTAGCGAGATCACTACGCAGCAGGGTCGCTTCTACGCCGAGCGGACCACGCAAGGTAATCGAGGTGGGCGTATCACCGACCAGGATGCCGCTGAGGACGCGTCCGTCCTTGGCCTCGGCGAGATAAGCGGTGAAGGCCGGCGCTATCTCGGCGTCAGGGTTTACGATATGGAACAGGATGTTCTCCTTGGTCTGACGACGAATATCGAAGAGATCAGGACCGACCGCATGCCCTTCCCGGTCCAAGCGATGGCAGGTCGCACAGACGGCATTAAAGACCCCACGTCCATTCGCGGGTACGGGCGTCAGCGATAATGCTTTGGTAGCCTCGGCCAAGGCCTCGGGACGAGCCGAGATGGTCAGCAGACGCGCTGCCAAGGCCTTGATAGCAGGATCCTTGGCGGCGAGTACCTGACGTCGGCGGACGCCGGTAAAGGCGCTAGCGGGCAAGCGCTTGGCCTCCACAGCAGCCAGGACGCCCTTCACATGGAACGGGACGCCGAGGAGCGAACCCAGAACGGCATCCCGGCGAGCGGGCGTATAACGCGACCATCCGGCGAGAAGGGCCACGGAGACATCGTCTTTAGGATAGGCGACCACGGCCTTGAGCGCCGCAGGCGCGAGATCAGGTGCGGATTCGTCCGAGGCGAGATTCAGCAACGATTCACCTGCACGTTCCCACGGCAGCCGGGCCATAATCTTAACGGCAATGCTCCGCTCTTCGATCGATTTGGACTTATCCGTCGCAACGGAAGGTGACGATTCCAGCAACGTCTGAAAAGATGCCGGTAGGCCCGTGACCTTGCGGCCTGCACTTGAAAGATAACCGTTCAGCAAAGCGAGGCGTACGGGTTCGGGCGCGCCGCTGGCGACTTCAAGGTCGGCGGGCTTCGTGAGGGAACCTCCAAGATAACCGAAGACTTCTGCTAGGCCCGTGCCGACCTTGGCATCGCGAGGTAGCTCCACGAGCAAGGCCTGCAGGAATGCCCCCTCACGTCCACCGATGCCGCTGAGCACGGCGTTACGCATCCACTTATCCTCGGACTCACGAATAGCCGCCGAAGCGAGAGCTTTGGTCGCCTCGGGCGAAGCATCATCCCCTTGTTCGATGACCTGACGGAAGCCCACGCGGGGATTAGTTAATGCTTTCTGCGGCTGCAGATTCGGAGTTTTCTCCGCCAGCACGCGCCAGATGCGCCCGAGATTCTTACCCGATAAGAAGTCGGTATGCTTGCGCACCTCTTCCGGCAGGTAATCCGGATGCTCAATGACCTTGCGGTACATGTCCGCAATGTAGAGAGCTCCTTCCGGCCCTTTGGCCAAATACACCGGTCGGAACCAGTCGTCACGGGAGGCGAGCAATTCGCGATCAGCGAACACTGGAGTGGCCGCGAAGGTCGCACCCTTGGGGGTGAGCCGATCGGCATGAATCAGATTACCCGTAGGGTCGCAGGAAAGGATGGTGTTAGCGCATGCGGGAGTCAGCAGCGACTTACCCTGCCAGACCTTCACGCCGCAAGCGGCGCTGAAAGAACCGGCATGCCCGTCAGCGGTGGTGATGTTCGAGCTGATCGGGAAAAGCCGCACGCCGTCGTGGCCGCCGTTGATGCCGTTGAAGGCGTCGCGCTCATTACAGTCCTGCACGGTCTCGCTGAACGCCAGCCGCGGATTACGCTTCAGCCACTTGGAGTCGAACACCACATGCTGGACCGGTACGCGGTTCATGCAGATGAAACGGTTGCCGAAGTTATCAAAGCTCATCCCATATTGCGACTTACCGTCGACTAATTCGACCTCGAGGGTCTTAGGATGGAAACGGATATCCGACGACATCTTGAGCGCTGGACGCTCGGGATGGTCTGGACAGGTGACCGTACCGCCACTCAATCCGGCGGCCAGATAGATCAGGCCGTCAGGCCCGATGGTCGGGGCGTTGACACGTAATTGCGTGCTACCCGTCGTGGCGAAGCCGGTCAGCAGCACGCGACGTTCATCGGCCACGCCGTCGCCGTTGTTGTCCTTAAGAAAGAGCACATCCGGCGCGCAGGTGACGATGAGTCCGCCATTCCACGGCAGGACACCATTGGGGAACGTGAGGCCATCGGCGAAGACGGTACGCTTATCCATCTGGCCGTCGCCGTCGGTGTCTTCGAGTATCGCGATGACGCCAGCCGGCTTCTCCCCTTCCTTGGGCCCGATTGGGTAGCCTCGATTTTCCGCGACGAACAGGCGTCCCTTGCTATCGAAGGCAATCGCACACGGCGAAGCCACCAAGGGCTCCGAGGCGACAAGTTCGACTCGCAGGCCAGGCGCAGCCTCAAAGGCCTTCAAGGCGTCCGCCGGCGAGAGCGGACTCGGCAGCGGGGCCGCCACCAGCGCGGAGGCGAAGACGATGGACGCGAGCCGAATCATTTCAGCTGCGGGGGCTGGTCACCGTAGGCCCACGGTTTGCCGACCGGACCGTTCGGACGTTCGGGTAACTTCGCGGGCTTCATCTTGGCGGCGAGCTCAAGGCCAACGTTCATGAACTGGGTGCCCGCGGTAATCTCGAGATTGCTGTAGCTCGTCAGACGCGTCTCGTACCCGCCACCGTTCGGACCGAAGGCTTCTTCGTCTGGGACGTAACCGACGCAACCGTTCGCGAGCTCGACCGGGAAGGTCATAGGGAAACCGCTACGCTTCTTGAGCTGGAGTCCGTACGAGACGAAATACTCGGCGGGATTGGAGAGACAGACGACCGGACCGACCTGGATCGCCTGCACCTCAACCTCAACGTCGCTTTTCTTGGCGATGAGAGCATCAAGCAGGAGCGTCTCCTTGGCCCAGACCCAATCCTTGTGGGCAGGCGGGCCCTTGATGCGTTCACGGGCCTCGACGACACGCTCGGGAGCAGGAATACGGCGATGCACCTCCCAGACCTTATGATCGGCAGCCAACGGCACCTCGGCGGTACGGGTCTGCGACATGCTCAGCAGGACCTTCAAGGCTTCGGCACCCACGCGGCCACCGACGAACTGTGACCAGTCATCGGATGCCGGATTGGCCTTAGGGTCGAGATTGTTGACCTGGGTGACGTCGCCGCAGGCACCCTGCAGGAAGACTACCTTGGCGTCCTTGCCGTAATAGCCCTGGATGACCTTCTCGGTGTAATAGATCCAGTTTGCGCCGATGCCGTCGGAGTTCGTAGTGGCGTGGCAGGAGAAGTTAACGATGCAGCCCGCGAGCGTGCCGTCAGGGCGCCAGACGCCAATCAAGCCGACCTCGTCGTCAATCGGATTGGCGAACTCAACCACGTCAGGGTTATTCTTGCCCGGATGGGAAAAGGTCAGGCCGTTCTTCATACGGGCACGGCGATTAAAAGCCACCTGACTCTCATGGCCGACGCCGTAGCCAACCGTCACCGCGGCTTTTGACTGATCGGCGGCGGCAATCGCTTCGACCGTGGCGGCGACAACTTTTTTGAGATAGCCCGCATCAGCGCAGGATGATTTCTTATATGCCAGTTCTTGGATTTCCGCAGAAGCGTGATCGAACTCGCCGGGCAGGATCATCCCAATCGGGCCAGAGGAATGGGAATGCGAGGCGCCGATCATCACGTCGCTGATACCCGTAGCGGCTTTCACCAAGGCGCGAATCTCCAGCACCGTCTCGCGACGAATCATCAGAGCATCGATGCCGACGAGAGCCACCCGTTTCTGTCCGTCGTCGAAGACGCTCGCGCGCACCTTGCACGGGTCGTGGATCTTCTTCGAGTAGACCTTCCCATAGTTACCAGGGACTTCCATGCCGATGTCGGGCGTGATGTCGCGATCGGCGAACCCCACGCGGACGCCGGGCTTGGCGGGCGGCGCGGCGAAGAGCGTGACGGAAGCCAGGACCAGCAGGACATGGCGGAAACCGAGTCGGGGAGAACTCATAGGGGTAAGAGCAGGTATGTCGGGGGAAAGTTCCCGGGACAAGCCCGATGGGTAGGACATGCGTCCCTACCTCAAGATCTCACTCGTGAAACCTAATCCTCGGCTTGGGGCCGTCTTTCGCCTTCGGTAAACGCTCGGGGTCGGTCAGCGAGGCGCCGGACTGGAGCTCAGACTTCCCCTTCCATTCGCGCTCGAAGCCGGTGCTGGCGAGGCGCACGGCATCGCGGCCGAGCTTATGATTCAAGGCATCGACGGCCTTCATGAGCCGGTCCTTGTTAGGATCCGCCTCACCGCCCATGCCGGGCAAGGACGGCTGCACCACATCGGCCGGGGTCAGCCCGTGGAGCATCACCCCTGCCCGCTTATACATATAACCATCGCGACGGACCCGCGCCAACGCCCGCGAAGCCGCCGCGCAGATTGCGCGGGCATCATCAGTCGGCGGATCGAGCGGCTCGACTTCGTCGCCGCGATACTGCTCCTGATCGATGCGATGCTGGTTCGTGCGGATAAAGACCACAATCGACGAAGCGACCAAGCCGTCTTCGCGAAGTTTCTCGGCCGCACGGGCCGCATGCGAAGCAATGGCTTCGGACAGTTCATGCGCGTCGGTGATCGGACGACCGAAGGAACGGGATACCAGCACGCTCTTTCGCGGGCCGGCGTCCTCGACGATATCATGGCAGGAGATACCACGCAGCTCGAGGGCGAGACGTTCACCGACCACGCCGGCGATGCGACGGATGAAACCCGGATCGGCCTCTGCGAGGTCGATGGCCGAAAGAATACCATGGGAACGGAGGCGTGACGCCAGGCCGGGGCCGACGCCCCAAACGTCTTCGGCTTCGACGCCACGGAGGAAGGCGGTGCGGCCTTCCACCGAGGCGGGCACGACGATCACGCCACCGCTCGATTTGTCGGCCTTCGCCCGCTCATTGGCCAGCTTGCACAGCACCTTCGTCGGAGCCATCCCCAGCGAAATCGGGATGCCCGTGCGCTTCAGGACATCGGCACGGATACGCAGGCCCAGCGCCCTCGCATCGGTATCAGGCATATCCGGAAAGCCCAGGAAGGCCTCGTCGACCGAATACACCTCGAGGTCGCGTGCCTGTTCGCCCAGGGCGGCCATCACGCGTTCGGAGAAATCGCCGTAGACCTCGAAGTTGGAAGAGAAGATCCGGACGCCATGGGCTTCGCAGGTCCGACGCACTTCGAAATACGGCGCGCCCATCGGGATACCCAACGCCTTGGCTTCCGACGAACGCGCAACCACGCAGCCATCGTTATTCGACAGCACCACGATCGGCACGCCGATCAACGAGGGATCCAGGGCTCGCTCGCACGAGGCGTAGAAATTATTACAGTCGGCGAGGGCGCGGAGCATGGCGTCAGCAGCGGCGCACGACGGCGACCACCGTACCCCAGATACGGCATTCGGGCGTGAAAGGTAATGACCAGCCCGGCCAACGTGGGCTATCGGCGCGCAGACTCCAGGCGCCCGCGGCGTCGCGCTCGAGGTGTTTCACCGTGAACTCGCCGCCGACCTCGGCGACCACGATCGTACCCGCGCGTGCCGAGAGTGATTTGTCCACCACGATGAGATCGCCGGTGAGGATACCGGCGCCCGACATCGAGTCGCCATCGACGCGCAGGAAGAAAGTAGAAATCGGATTGCGGACCAGGTGCTCGTTCAGATCGAGGCGGCGCTCCATGTGGTCGTCAGCCGGCGACGGGAAGCCCGCGACCGCACGGGTGCCGAGCAACGGCAAGGCCAACGGCCGCCGGGCCTCGAAACCCTGCAATGTACGCATGTCCAACATAAGTGAACGGATGTTCACTTATAGGGAAAAGGATTCAAGGCGAAAGCATCAGGTAAGGACGCGACGACGTCGCGTCCGTTCGCAGGCTGCCGAAGAAGGCGATACGCTTGGCGATCGTAAGGCCTCACCAGTCGGCGGATGCGATGTCATCGCATCCCTACCCCAACAAAAAGGCCTACGTCTCGCGACATAGGCCTTCGGGACGAGCTGAGGCCTCGGCTTACGAGGCGGTCAGCGCGGTGACTTCGGCACGCACCTTCTCGGCCAGAGCGGTCGAGAGGTAGCGTTCGCTCGGCGAGCAGGCGATCGTGACGATGCGCTTGCCGGCGTATTCCGGACGCTTGGCGAGCTGGAGGGCGGCCCAGATGTTGGCGCCGGCGGAGATACCGACCGCGAGGCCTTCGCGGATGGAGACTTCCTGGGCCATGGCGAAGGCGTCTTCGTTGGTAACCAGGATGACTTCGTCGATCAGGGAGATGTCGCAGTTCTTCGGAACGAAGCCGGCGCCGATACCCTGAATCTTATGAGGAGCAGGCTGGACGGGCTGGCCGGCCATGGTCTGCGTGATGACCGGAGAAGCGGCGGGCTCGACGGCGATGGCGCGGAACTTCGGGTTCTTACCCTTGATCACGGAAGCGATACCCGTGATGGTTCCGCCCGTGCCGACGCCGGAGACGATAGCGTCGACCTTGCCTTCGGTGTCGTCCCAGATTTCAACCGCGGTGGTGCGACGATGCACTTCGGGGTTGGCCGGGTTGTCGAACTGCATCGGCATGAAAGCGTTCGCACCGATTTCGTCGCGGAGCTGCGTCGCACGCTCGATGGCGCCGCGCATACCCTTCGCACCAGGCGTGAGGACGATCTCGGCGCCGAGGAGTCGGAGGAGGACGCGGCGCTCGATGGACATCGTCTCAGGCATCGTGAGGATGCAGCGGTAACCGCGGGCGGCGGCGACGAAGGCGAGAGCGATGCCGGTGTTGCCGGAGGTCGGCTCGACAATGGTGCCACCCGGCTTCAGGCGGCCGTCGCGCTCGGCGGCGTCGATCATGGCGCGACCGATGCGGTCCTTGACGCTCGAGAGCGGGTTGAAGAATTCAAGCTTCACCAGGACTTCGGCATGAAGACCTTCGGTGACCTTGTTCAGTCGCACGAGGGGCGTGTGACCGATGGTGTCGAGGACGCTATTGTAGATGGCCATGGGGTTTAATTATGAGTAGTTGAGTAATGATTAATAGATTACGACTTGAACCCTTGCAATAAAAAAACCCGTATGACCGGGTTTCAGGGGGATCAATAGCGGCGCTTGGGCGGGGGGCCCGGGGGGCGCGGAGCCGTATCACGCAGGCGGAAGATGATTCGAGCGGTCGTCAGGTCCGAAGGGGTCATCTCGACCTTCACGCGGTCGCCGGGGTTAATCCGGATGAAATTCTTGCGAAGTCGGCCGGAGATACGTCCCAGCACCACGTGCTTATTGGGGAGCTCAATCCGGAACATGGTGCCAGGAAGCACTTGCAGGATTTTGCCTTCGAGTTCGATAACGGGTTCTTCAGCCATGCCTTATGGGCGGCAGTGCAACCCTATCCACGCGGAGAGTCAATCACCGTAGTGAGGTCCTCCTCCCCTCTTGCCACGGGCCTCACAGGGGTAATCCTGCCCGCCATGGAAGGAGATGCTTCGACCCCCCGCCCCGGGCTGATTTGCCCGTTCGAGAAGATGCGCCCTTCGCAGCTGAACCGGGACGACGCCTTCTACATGGCCTTGGCCTTCAACCTGGCCGTCGACGCGTGGCGCATCGACGAAGTCCCGATCGGAGCGATCATCGAACGTGGCGGCGAGATCATCGCGGCCGCCCATAACGAAGTTGAACGCGCCAACGACCCCACCGCCCATGCCGAGATGCTGGCCATCACGCAGGCGGCGAAGAAGATTGGCGATTGGCGTCTCAACGAGTGCAACCTTTACGTCACTAAGGAGCCCTGCCCGATGTGCTCCGGCGCCACGATCATGAGCCGGCTCAACCGCGTGGTCTTCGCCTGGGGCGACCCGAAGATGGGCTGCATGGGCGGTGCGACCGAGCTCCACAGCCTCCCGAAGCTCAATCACCGCGTTTCGGTCACCTCCGGCGTACTCGAAGAACCCTGTCGCGAGATCCTACAGGCCTATTTCAATATGAAGCGCGGCCGCGATTCGTCCACGCCGGCTTGACCCCCGCCGACTTTCCCCAACCTCTGTCCCTACCGGTTGGCAGATAGTCCTATACTCCAAACTCCTTACTCGATACTCTGGCCGAATGCATCGACGCGACTTCATCGGCAAAGCTTCCCTCGCCGCCGCCGCGCTCAGCACAGCTTCCCTTTCCGCCCAAACCTCTTCCACCCAAACCATGAGCTACACCCTCGCCCCCCTGCCCTACGCCCACAACGCCCTCGAGCCGCACATCGACCAGGCCACGATGGAGATCCACCACGGCAAGCACCACAACGCTTACGTCACGAACGTGAACGCCGCCCTCGCCAAGGAAGCCGGCTTCGCCGCTCCGGCCGACGTCAACGCGCTCATCGCCGACCTCTCCAAGGTCCCTGAGTCCATCCGCACCGCGGTCCGCAACAACGCCGGTGGCCACGCCAACCATACCTTCTTCTGGAACATCATTTCCCCGAACGGCGGCGGCGAACCCGTCGGCGCCCTCGGCGAAGCCATCCAGAAGGCTTTCGGTGGACTCGAAGGTGAGAAGGGCCTCAAGGCTGCCTTCAAGGTCGCTGCGACCACCCGCTTCGGTTCCGGTTGGGCTTGGCTCATCGTCAAGGCCGACAAGTCCATCGCCGTGACCTCCACGCCGAACCAGGACAGCCCCCTCATGAAGGGCGTCGCCGACGTGAACGGCACCCCGGTCCTTGCCCTCGACGTCTGGGAACACGCCTACTACCTCAAGTACCAGAACCGCCGCCCCGACTACGTGGACGCTTTCTGGAAGGTCGTCGACTGGAAGAAGGCTAACGAGCTCTACACGCAGGCCATCGCCTGAGCGATTCAGTCATATCGGTCTTAAGAAGCGGCCCCTCGGCCGCTTCTTTGTTTGGCACATCCGCCCAGCTGTGCTGTCTTAGCCTTACCCCGATGCGCTTCCTTACGCTCTTGCTCCTGGCTTTGGCGACTTCCGCCACCGCCGCCGAAATCGTCTTGCCCCTCTGGGCTGAAGGCGTGCCAGGCAAGCGCGTCGCACCGTCTAAGGCGGTGCTCGACCGCATCGGCGCAAAGGGCAGCTACGCCGGCCACGAGACTTTCATTAATGACCCATCAATCACGGTCTACCCCGCCGCCAATCCGAACGGCGCCGCAGTCATCGTCTGCCCGGGCGGCGGCTACTGGTTCCTCTCGACGAAGAACGAAGGCACGGGCGTCTGCGAATGGCTCAATAGCATTGGAGTCACGGGCATCCTGCTCCGCTACCGCACGCCGACGGCGGACGAAACGCTACCTCACGATTATCCGGTCCAGGACCTGCAGCGCTCGCTCGGCCTCGTCCGCGCTCACGCCAAGGAATGGAACATCGACCCAAAGCGCGTCGGCGTGATCGGTTTCTCCGCCGGCGCCAACCTCGTCGGCCACGCCTCGTGGGACCGCACGCCCCGCACCTTCGAACAGAAGCCCGGCGTCGACGACCCGCGCGGTCCGGACTTCACAATCTTCGTCTACGGCGGCGGCTTCCTCGAAAAGGAGGACAAGACCAAGTTCCGCGAAGGATTCAGCGTTCCGGCCGACGCCCCGCCCTGCTTCTTCGTGGTCGCCCATAACGACAACGCCAACCCGCTGGAAGCCGCTAAGCTATACATCGAATACAAGCGCCAGAACATCCAAGCCGAGATCCACGTCTACTCCAAGGGCGGCCACGGTTTCGGCACGCGCCAGACGAAGTTCCCGGTCGACGGCTGGACCAAGACCGCCGGTGAATGGATGGCTTCCGAAGGTTACTTCAAGGCCGCCAAATAAGCTAATGCGATTCCTCGTCACCCTGCTGGCCCTCACGACCGTCCTGACCGCCCAGACGCTTGTCGGCGACGGGCAGGCGGACGATACCGCGGCTCTCCAGAAACTCGTCGACGCCGGTGGTAGCGTCCAACTACCCAAAGGCCGCTACCGCCTGACCAAGACCGTCACCCTCAACCTCGCCCAACTGGGCGCCGCCGGGATCTCCTCCGATGGCACTGCCACGCTCATCATGGCGGGGTCCGGACCAGCCCTGAAAATCATTGGAACTCACGGCGGTACGGCCGACCCGAAATCCTTCAAGCCCGCGACCTGGACTCAACGTACGCCAGTCGTGCAAGGCCTGGAAATCCTCGGAGCACACGCCGAGGCCGACGGCGTCGAAGCCACCGGCACCATGCAGCTGACCCTCTCGCGCCTGACCATCCGCGAGTGTCGTCACGCCATCCACCTCACCGAACGCAATCGCAACGTCATCGTCTCGGAATGCCATCTGTACCGCAACCGAGGAGTCGGCTTATTCCTCGATCACGTTAACCAACATCAGACCAACGTCCTTGGTTGTCATATTAGTTACAATCTCGGCGGCGGCATTGTCGTCATCGGCGGCGAAGTCCGCAATCTGCACATCGGCACCTGTGACATCGAGGCCAACCACGACGAGAACGGCCCGCCTTCGGCCAACATATTCCTTGATTCGACCGGGGGCTCGATCGCCGAGGTCGCGATCACTGGCTGCACCATCCAGCACACCCATAAGGCCACCGGCGCCGCTAACATCCGGATTCTCGGTGCCGGCACGGACCCATCCCTGCTCCGCCGTGAAGGTCGCGCGACCACCCGCGAAGGCCACGTCACCATCATCGGCAACGTCTTCAGCGACGTCATGGTCAACATCGAGCTCCGTCAGGTCCGCGGCGTCACCATCTCGGCCAACACTTTCTGGGAAGGCTTCGAGCATGATCTCCTCGTGGAGGATAGCATGAACGTCGTCGTCACCGGTAATAACTTCGACCGCAACCCACGCTATCTCGTCAATGGCTTCAACCTCGCCGAACAGAACGGCATCGTCTTCCGCCGCACCGACGATTCCGCCTTCACAGGTAACGTCGTGAGCGGCGTCCGCCGCCACCCGGCCGCCGTACGCTTCGAAGGCGGCAAGCGCCTGCGCGTGCAGGACAACAGCATCCTCGACTCCGACGGCGAAGGCATCGCACTGCGGGACGTCGCCGAAAGCATCGTATCTGGCAACCTCGTCCGGGACGGCCGCAAGGACCGCCCAGGCGCCGCACCCGGCATTAACGAGCAGGGCTGTACCGGAAACCTCGTACAGGGCAACCTGACGGCAACAGCGAAATAGGCTCAGGCGCCGCCGCGGCGGATCTCGGAACCTTCGAAGCGAATCGAGACGCGCCAGACCTTCTTGACGCGCGTGATCACCTTGCCGGTGCCGGCGACGATGGTCTCGGGGATCTCGATGCGATGCTGGTCGACCACGGCGTGGAAGCCACGCTCGGAGAAGATATCGATGAACATCGAGATTGCGAGAGGGTCGTCGAAGACCGTGGTCTCGATATTGACGTGGGCCTGGCCGGAGATGGCGTGAGCACGAATAATCGGCAGGAACTTGTCCTGGATCAGCTCGATGACCTGACGGAAGCACTCGGCGTTGCGCTCGGCGTAGTCGTCCAGGCGGCGGACGAGATCCTGACGGGCGTGCTGGACGATCTGCGAGGCCAGCGGGATCGGCGAGATAAGGTCATACGTCTCTTCCGACAGCTCGAGGGAGCTCTGGTACTGCAGCTCCTTGATGATGCGGGCTTGGACTTCGGCGAGGGAGCCCTGCGCATTGATGAAATGGTAGTGGAAGATGTCCCGCAGTGACTGCAACGGCTCGTAGGTACGCTCCTTGAAGACGCGGTAGCGGTTGCGGGCGGCATCGGCCGTGAGGTCAGTCTTACGGACCTCGGCGAGCGGACCGCCATCGCGGGCGGCCTTCTCGTTCTGAGCAATCGCCTCCTGGCCACGCTTCAGCTGACGACGGACGGACTCGTTCTCGTCGACGAACAGGACGAGGATATGGAAATGGGGCTTAGGGAAACGGACACCCGTCGATCCGCGGAACTCCGTACGGAGATCGTTGAGTTTGGTGAAGAGGTGCTTGAGACATTCCACCTGCACCATCGAACGCGGGAAGCCGTCGACGATTGCTCCGCTGACGTATTCAGGGGCGAGCAGTTTGCGGAAGAGGATTTCCACCACTTCGCGGTCGCCAACAAGCATACCGGCGTCGATGCGCTTCTTGGCCTCGGGGCTCGAGAGCAGGTCGCTGACCACGATCGGGTCGGCAGCGTAGTCGCGATACTGGAGGATGAACGCCGTGTTCGTGCCCTTACCGGCACCGGGGGCGCCGTTGAGCCAGAAGATCTCGCGGGGGAAGGCCAGCTTCTCGCGTCCGATTTCGCGTTCCAGACTGGACCAGACCGAGTCGAAGATGATCTGGCCATCCTTGACCTCAAGGTCGCTGATGCCGGTGCCGGCGGGTCTGGGCTGAGCGTCGCTCATGAAGTTAAGGGTCTAGGAGTAAATCACCCCGAAGAACCTGCGAGGTAAAAAAGCGGCACCGCCGCTCCATTTTCGGGCAATTACTTCTTTCCGCCCTTGGACTGCACGTCATCCGACCCGGGCTTGACCACCGGCAGACCGGGGTCGCTCGAGCGGTTCCGGCGGAACTGATAGCGGTTGATATCCTGCATCGAAAGCTGGTCGACGGTCTTCGGATCGGGGTTGAGTTTACCCTGCCAATTTGATTTCACCCCCGTGAACTTAGCGTTGGTCTCGACGCCCATACGCTCCTCCCAATCCTTGACCTCAGCCTTGGTGCCGCTGACAGAGGACTTGATACGATCGACAGACTTCACCTCGACGGTGTCCTTCTGTCGCACCGGTGCGCCCAGCGTATCCTTGAGTTCGACGTCAGACTTCTTTCGCCCGATAGTGTCGTAGCGACCATGCCAGGTATCGAGCGTGACGAGGTTATTGCGCGAGTAGACCTGGTCCTTACCAATGGTCGACATGCCTGCTTCGAAACGTTGTTCCATGAGGCCGCTAGACTTTGAAGCCTTCTTCAGTGCGGAGTTGAAATCGACGGCGTCATCAACGCTCTTCCCCATGCCCTTTCCTTCCACAGAAAACGGAACCGTGCGACCATCGGCGGTCTTAATGGTCTGCTTCGGGGCGGGAACAGGCGCGGCTGACGTCGGGCCCGGAGCCATACCGGAGGGATTGGCGGGCGGAGGAAGCGAACCCGAGGGTCGAGAACCCGTGATGGTGCGAGACTTTGCCGGAGTGCCGTCCAGCGGCCGACCTTCGGCGTCATAACGATACTCCTGTTTCCCCTCGATGCCGCCTTCGGCCGTGATGACCACACCGGCCTTAATGCCGCCGGCCGGACGCTCGACGGCCGGCAGCGTCAAAGCCGACAGGGCAAGCAGAACAGGAATGGAGACGCGGGGTCGCAAGGCCACCCATCTTGGGGACCTTGGCGACCGACCTCAACCCCTTCTTAGCGGGAAATGGGGTGGGATTTGGTCTTCCAGATGAGCTTGGCGTAGTCGCCGATCGAACGATCGGACGAGAACTTGGCGCAGCGGGCGACATTCCGGATGGCCATCGCGGCCCAGCGGCGACGGTCCAAGAAGGCCTTCTCGACTTTGGCTTGGGCGTCTACGTAGCTACGGAAGTCGGCCAGGACGAGGTAAGGGTCACCGCCCTCCACGAGCGAATCGACGACAGGCGACAGCGCTCCAGCTTGTTCGGGCGTGAAGGTGTCGGAACGAAGCCAATCGAGCAGCGCGGAAAGTTCGGGGTCGGCGGCGAGCACCGCATGCGGGTCATAGCCGTCAGCCCAGAGCTTCTCCACCTCTTCGACCTGGAGGCCGAAGATGAAGATATTCTCGGCGCCGACTTCTTCACCAATCTCGACATTAGCTCCGTCGAGCGTGCCGATGGTCACTGCACCGTTGAGGGCCAGTTTCATATTACCGGTGCCGGAAGCCTCCTTGCCGGCGGTGGAAATCTGTTCGGAGAGATCGGCGGCCGGGATGATCCGCTCGGCGAGCGAGACGCGGTAGTCCGGCAGGAAGACCACCTTCAGCAGGCCGCGGATGCGCTCGTCGGAATTGATGACGGCACCGACACGGTTGATCGCGTGAATGATGTGCTTGGCGAGGGCGTAACCCGGGGCGGCCTTAGCACCGAAGATACAAACGCGCGGAGTGAAGTGGCCGTTCGGCTCGTTCAGGATGCGGCGGTAAAGGTGCAGGATGTGCAGCAGGTTGAGGTGCTGGCGCTTGTACTCATGCAGACGCTTGATCTGCACGTCGAAGAGCGCGTCGGGCGAGACTTCCACGCCGACAAGCTCCTTGATGCGGGCGGCGAGACGAACCTTGTTCGCGCGCTTGATAGCGAGGAAACGGTCCTGGAACGCTGGGCGATCGGCCAAGGCGTCGAGCTTACGCAGACGGCCAAGGTCGGCTTCCCAGCCCTTGCCCGCAACTTCGTCGCACAGGGCACCGAGCTCAGGATTGCAACCGCGGACCCAGCGGCGCGGCGTGACGCCATTGGTGACGTTGACGAACTTGCCCTTCCACAGCTCATTGAAGCCGGGGAACAAATTCGCGCGAATGAGGCGGGTGTGGAGTTCAGCCACGCCATTGACGTGATGCGAACCAACCACGGCGAGATGCGCCATGCGGATACGCTTCGGGAAGCCTTCCTGGACAATGGAGAGCTCCGTCTTGCGGGCGTCATCGCCGGGCCAGCACTTCTCGACGTCCTCGAGGTGGCGGCGGTTGATCTCGTAGATGATTTCGAGATGACGCGGCAGTACCTTCTCAAAGAGCGGCACGGTCCAGGTCTCAAGGGCTTCCGGTAGCAAGGTATGATTAGTATAGCTGAAGACCTGAGAGCACAGGCCCCAGGCTTCATCCCAGTTCAGGCGCTCGACGTCGACCAGCAGGCGCATCAGTTCGGCGACGGCGATGGACGGGTGCGTGTCATTAAGCTGCACGGCGGCCTTGGCCGGTAGATTATTGAAGTTGGCGTTGGTCCGGCGATGGCGGCGCATGATGTCCTGCAGGGAGCAGGACACGAAGAAAATCTGCTGGACGAGGCGGAGCTCCTTACCGCTCTCGGTACTGTCGTTCGGGTACAGGACCTTCGAGACGATCTCGCTCGAGTCGCGCTCATGCACAGCCTCGACGTAACCTCCGCGGTCAAAGGCGCGGAAGTCGAACTCGGACGCGGCCTTGGATTCCCAGAGACGAAGGAAGTTAACGCTGCTGCCCGCGAAACCGGCAATCGGAATATCCCAGGGCATGCCGAGAAGGTTGCGGGTCTCGACGAGTTCGGCGGAATGATTGCCTCGGTCGTCGGTGCTGTGCTTCACGCGTCCGTAGAGCGGTACGCTGACGCGGTAGTTCGGACGACGGAGTAGCCAGGGGTTGTTGTTGGCGAGCCAGTTGTCGGCGACTTCGACCTGACGGCCCTGCGCGAAGGTCTGGCGGAAAAGACCGAATTCATAATGGATGCCATAACCGACGGCTGGGATGTCCATCGTGGCGAGGGAATCGAGGAAGCACGCGGCGAGGCGACCGAGACCACCGTTACCGAGGCCCATGTCGGCTTCTTCATCGGCGAGGGCTTCGAGATCCTGGCCTAGGTCGGCCAAGGCCGCCGTGGCGGCCTCGCGGAGCTGCAGGTTGACCAGGTTGTTGGTCAGCACTCGGCCCATCAGGTATTCGAGGGAGAGATAGTAGACGCGCCGGACGTTCTTGCTGGCGTGCTGGGCCTGCGTGTCGATGTAGCGCGCCAGCATCTGGTCACGGGCCGCCATGCAGGTGGCCATCCACCAGTCGTTACGGGTGGCGGTGACGCGGTCGCGGGCGAAGGTGCTCTTCAGGTGACGCAGGATCGCATCGCGGAAAGCAGCGACCTGCGAGTTGGCTGCGGGCTTGGCCGCCGGCTTCTTGGCCGGTTTAGGGGCGGGCTTGCGCGCTTTGACCACCAAGGCGGACTTCTTCGCGGGCTTCTTCTTTTTAGGCATGATTGTCGGTTAGGACAATCGACCATAAGCCACAAGCGAGCCAAAACCGCGTCAGCCCTGTGCCAGCTCCCGCAACTTGTTCAAATCCAGCTTACCCGTGCCTAAAATCGGTACGGCGGGTACTTTCTTGAACACCTTGGGAATCCACAGGTTAGCGAGCCCTTCGGCCGTGAGCGCCGAGCGGATCGCCTCGGCGTCGACGTCATCGACATGCAGCACCACGAGCTGCTCGCCCTTGGCCGGATCGGCGGTGCTGCTGACGGCGACCTTGATCTCCGTGGAGTCGGTCAGTTTCATCACCTTGCGTAAAGCGTCCTCGACGGTGCCGTGCGGGACCATTTCTCCGCCGATCTTGGAAAAGCGGGAGAGTCTTCCGGCCAGATGCAGGAACCCGTCGTCATCCATGCGGCCGAGGTCGCCCGTACGATACCAGCCATCCGGCGTCATCGCCTTGGCGGACTGCTCGGCATCGAGATAGCCCATGAAGATATTGGCTCCCTTGACCTCCAGGAGACCCACCAGCCCGCTCGGCAGGACCTCGCCGGTCTCCGGGTCGACGAAGCGGACGGCTACGCCAATGACTGGACGGCCGACGGAGCCGCGGACATTCCCCAGCCAGACTCCATCGGGACCCTCCGGATCAATCCGGTCAGGTACATTGACGGCAAGCACGGGGCTGGTCTCGGTGATGCCATAGCCTTCAAGGATCGGAGTCTCCAGCTGGGTGGCGAAAGCATCCACGAGGTCGGCCGGACACTTCTCGGCGCCGACGACGGCCCACTCGAGCGTCGCGAAGTCGGCGGCGGTACCACGACGGAGGTAAGGTCGAAGGAAGGTCGGGGTGCCGACGACGACGGTGACCTTCTCTTCCTTGATCGCTTTGACCGCGGCGGCAGAATCCAAAGGCGAAGGCAAGGTCACGAGACGCGGGGAGCGGGAAAGCGAATACCAAAGCCCAATCGTGAAACCGAAGCTATGAAAGACCGGCAGGCTGCCGAGCAGCGTCGCGTCGTCGGGAAGGATGTCGGCGTCATCAATCTGGCGCAGGTTGGCCAGGATGTTACGGTGCGAGAGACGCACGCCCTTGGGCTGGCCCGAACTGCCACTCGTGAAGAGTAGCGCGGCTTCGGCGTCGCCGCCATGCTTCGGTAGACCCATGCAAGCCAGTGTCCAGGAGGTCGGGAGACAACGGATCAGACTAATGCGCAAAGCGAGGTCGCCGCGCGAGTGCGTCACCAGGAAGTCGGCGACATCGAGGACCTGGTCGCCCCACGGGAAATCCGGGGACTTCTCAGACAGCTTGCTGCGGAAAGCGCCGGCGGTGATGACGAGGTCCACCTCGGCGCGCTGGAGGCAGGATTGAGCCTGCTCGCGACCAAGGGAGAAGTTAAGGTTCACCGGGACCTTGTCGGCCAGCACGCAACCGAGGTTGGCCACGCTCGCCGCGACGCCCGGAGGCAGCACGATGGCGACACGCTTGGACGTCGTGCGGCGCTTAAGTTCGCCCGCGAAAGCCCAGCCGAGGGCAAGCAAAGTCGCACCACTGAATTCACGTCGCGCGGCCGTGCGATCGACCAAGGCGATCGCCCCACCCTTCTTCGCCAGGCCTTCCGCGACTTCGCGACCGAGATGTCCTTGGAGCGATTCGCGCAGAGCGAAAGCCTCTGCGGCCAGCTCCAGAATGCGCGCACGCGTCTTCGCATGCTCGGTCGCGGGAAACGGCTTGCCAATGACCACGCTGATGGGTCGAGGGAAATGCTTGGGTAACTTCCAGAAGGATTTGCCGCCGCTGAAACTGAGGATTGACCCCCACATACCGTCGATGGCGACCGGCACGATGGGCGCGCCGCCGCGACGGGCGATCAGCTCAAAGCCTTTGCGCAACTGCATCAGTCCGCCGTTACGCGTGAGGCTACCTTCAGGAAAAATGCACACCACTTCGCCGCGGGCAAGCGCTTCTCCAGATTTGATGATGGCCTCCTTGGCCTTCGTCTCGGAGACCGGAATCGTCCCCATCAGTCGGCACATGAAGCCGAGGAACTTGTGCCGTTCGAAACCCTCCCAAGAAAGGAAGCGTACTGGACGCCGCGACATCACGCCCATCACCAGCACGTCGGCATAGGCGACATGGTTCGCGATGAGGAGCACGCCGCCTTCTTGCGGGATATTCTCCAACCCACTGATGCGGATACGGTACCCGCACTTCAGGAGTAGCCAGCATAGGGTGTGCATGACGCAATAACCCAACGACATCGACTTATGCCGGCGAGGAGCCCGCCAGGCGAAGGCCACCAGAAAGATTGTCAGAAAAAGGAGGCCCAAAGCGGCGAACGCTAGGACGATCATCAGCAGGAACCAGCCGAGGGAGGAAAGTAGGGGCACCCCGAGAAGGTGAGGTGTCCGCCGTCGGGTGCAAGCCGAGTCCTTTCGAGGTTGACCCCTCCCCGCCCCTGAATGCCCTATAGACACCCGCGATGCGCGACTACGTCCTCAGACGGTTGCTGCTAGTCCCACTGACCTTTGTGGGCATCACGTTCGTCGCGTTCTGCTTCACCCGTTTCGTCCCGGGCGGCCCGATCGAACAAGCCCTCGCCGAGCGCCAGCAGGCCGACCGCAAGCGGAGCACAGCGGCGCGCCCCAGCGGCCCGGCCTCACCCGAAGAGCTCGACAACCTCAAGCGGCGCTATGGCTTCGATCGCTCTCTTCTAGAGGCCTATGCCATCTGGCTCGGCGCCCTC
>Ga0209296_1001128_pt1 | contig 21261 bp, 24 predicted proteins | sample S_130206_EF_Meta_FD_187319 | JGI IMG/M metagenome (GOLD analysis project Ga0209296, IMG submission 187319) | Freshwater microbial communities from Lake Simoncouche, Canada to study carbon cycling - S_130206_EF_MetaG (SPAdes) (version 2) | ecosystem: Environmental > Aquatic > Freshwater > Lake ...
ATGAAATTCGTTGGACAAATAATATATTCCATACAAATAATATTTATTTTATAAAACATCTATGGTCTTGTTCTTGGGATACAAGCGAATTGCCAATAAATTTACAGGATAATTCAAAATTAATTGATTTTTTTAAAAATGACATAAGAAATACTAATGGTAAATTTTTTTGTGAGATTTATGATGATAAATTTTTACATTATAGAGCTGGTGGAAATTGGAAAAATGAAGGTTTAGATTTACATAAATCATTATCTCAAAAATTAAAATTTTGTTTATTATAAAATAATTGTGGTGGAAAGGATTCTGCGTCAAATTACATGTGGGAAGACAGGCACAATAACTGCGCACATGGAGATGACCCTGTTACAAAAGCAGAAATGAAAAAAGCAGGGCGTTTGTAAGTTGCTTTTCACAAGACGTAAGATATTCAATAAATATATTGAATATATTTTTAATATAGCACACTAACATTTACGGATGAACAAATGGCGGATAGTTGATAAATATATCATTATTACCACGAACATTTGGCATATCTAAAGGTCCAGGAATAGATTCTTTGTTTAATTCTAATGTTTCCATAACAACATATTTTTTATTTATATACGTGCATTCAAAGATATTTGGAACAATAACCCCATGGTGATTTCTTACACCTTGGTCGCAGTTGTTTCCATGGAAATGCACAAGAACATGAGTTTTGTTTATTTTTTCAAAAACTTCGCCGTCCTCTCTTGAAAAAGGCGCGTGAAATTCCATAACAATTTGTGAAAATTTTTGCATTTGTTCGTCGCTTAAACATTTTAACCAAGGAATTTCACCTCCCTCGATATCCATCTTTACAAATATATTATTTCCCTTCTCAATATAGCGAAATAAATTTGTATTATGCTCATCTGAAACATTACCAATATTTTTTTTAACAAACACGATATTTTCATTTTTACTTGTATTAACAGAACACCAAATAGTTCCGTCAAATGCATAACACATTAAATCGGGATACTTAGAACAGAAATGTTCTTCAAAACTAATATCATTTGCTATTCCGCCTGCAAGCATGATATCATATTTAACATTTGGAATATCGCAAGTTATATATCCACCATCATATTCCTGACCTATTCTTAGTTTTGGGTATGGACATTTGTAAACTTTCAACAAATTAAGATCCATGTATATAAAAAGATATAATTATTTTATATTGTTTTTTACTTGTATAGTATATATATGAACCAGGTTGTTCAATTTTTTGAAACGTATCCTATAACAAAACATATCATATTTAAGGGGTTTGAAGCAGCGTCGATAGTATTTATCGCAGCTTGTCTATATGTATTTAATATTTATCTAAAATACGACATTATGACTTATCACCCCATTTTAAAAAAATATTACATACCAATCGCGTTACTTACACATATGTTTTTAGTATTTATAGCGGTTGTCATAATGATTTATATATTCACGTATGTATTTGGGGTTCCTTTATAAATAACCTATTCAATGTACATAACACAAAAATAAAAAATATATACAACTATTTTTTATTTATTTTATTTTTGCATTTCACATTATTTCATTCAATTTCATTAAACCGATCCACAAAACAACCTATTCATGTTCTGCACCTCGGGCTTTTCCGCTTCAGCTGTAAACAACTTGGTAATATGCGAATCGTCGCGAAACCGAATCGTATACTCTTGTTGCACTCCGTTTCGCCCAACTCGTCCCAACGCTTGAATGATTTTTTCCTGCGTCAAGTTCATGTCCTTGCTGATATATCCATGACAGAACTGATAATTCGTTCCATACACATAATCGCTTGACGCAATGATTAGGTATAACCTTTGTTCATCCGCCAAATTCTTCATGATTTCCGTATAAGCAATACTCTTGTGATTGGTGAACACGCCGATACCCATCATAAGCAGGATTTTCCAGCTGTCCGACACATCGTTCAACATCATAATCTTTACGATGACGTCCTCTGAAATTGAGCTTGCAAATGCATTTGGTGCGGTCATATTCTCTGCCCATTTCTTCAAATGCGCTGGCTTATTCGGGATAAACGTATCGTTCAGCTGTGCAACCTTAATCATAGCTTGATACATCTCCAACTCCTTTTTAATCTTGGCATTTTGCGAACCCTCCATCGCCCGCTCTATCTTTTTGGTTTTCTCACCTCCTCCTTTCTTGCCACCAGAGTCGGCGCTTTGTGATTCTTTGGGCAACGCATCCTCCAAGTCCTTTTGAAGCTTGTCAATCTTTTCGTTCACGCGATTATTAAATTCAATAGACTCTAAGATATCAGTCATGACCAAGGCAGGAATGTTTGCCTGTTGAATACAAAACTTGGCAATCTTGTCAATATCAGTCGCCAAATAGATAGTGGGTCCCTCTGTTAAGGTGTACGCGTCCTTTGTAGATATGAACGTTGCAAACTGGGATGCTGGCTCAGTAAACACCGACTTGACGCTACTAATAGATGCTCCCTTGCTATCTACCGAAGTGTTTTCGGGAATGCGTTTTGTTCGCGAGGAATACAAGCTTGTATAAATGCCTCCCCACGTTTCGCGCATTATATTCTTGAGTACTCGCAAATAATACACCTTTATGTTTGTCATATTGACATCGTCCAATGATGTGAAGGCGCGATTAAATTTATGCGCAGACGAAACACAATTGTTTTTATTCGCAAATGCAACAAACTTGGCGACTTCGTCCAAATCAAAATATCGCAACAAGGTCTGATAATTCTCGCAATGGTTAGCGATGGCCTGCACCTCGTCATAATCTTCGCTAATATAATGCGGCATGACGATGTGTCCATTCTTGTTGAGAATCGGAATTGACTTCCTGCAATCGTGGCTAACGACATTGTGGACTTGCGCGCCACCTTCAGGGAACTTTGCGCGAAAGTCAGCAATAGTAGCAGGAAGTTCGTGCAACTTGGGCAACGTCGCAGACGACAATATCATGTTGGGAATCAAATTTTCCTTCCAATTTTTCTGAATAATGGCGTGGAATTCGTGCTCTGCGTAATCCAGCGTAATCGTCGGCTCGTCCCAGTATGTAATGATTTGTTCCTTTGCATTAAAGGACATCATATAATACATTGCTGCGAGATAGGACTTGATGTCGCAAATCATCAGCTCCACCTTGTCTCCGACGGAATTGTCCACCTTCCAAATGCCACCGGACTTCCAGTTGGTCGTATAATCCTTTGCGGCAAAGTAATGTAGACGAATGTCATCCGCAGTTTCACAACCGAATGCAAATGCTACCTTTTTGTGAATTGAAATGGCTGACTTTGCCAATGCCAAACCGACGTGGCGCGCAGCACAGACAAATATCACCTTGTGGTCTGTCAAGAGCCCAAGAGGTGTCAGTGTCTTTCCAGTGCCGGTGGGAGCAATGTAGAGAACAAGCTTGGGTGTGTATTTGTTCTTGCTGAGAGTGAATACCTGTTTCTGATGTTCGTAAAGCATCATGTCGCTGTACTTCAACAAGTCTTGATTTTTTTCAATGTATTCGCTCGCGCGTTCGATGATTCGCTCGATGCTTACTTCTTCCTCGTAATGTGTCATCAACTGGGCGATGACCTGAACGAGATGAGTGTTTAAATTGGATACCTTGTTTTGCATTAACTTGTACAAGGTAAAGTAGTGGAGCTCCCACTTGTTGCTGTTTTTGTTTTTGTATTTCATGATTTTTTCAATGTGCTCCAACAAGACGTTTTCGTAAATGGTGATGCCTTTTAACGTCTCGGGAGTGTGTCGCTGCACGCGAATGAGGAACGACTTTTTCAACTTGTCGGGGGAACCCACTTTCACAGCCAAGAAGGTCGCGTTGTATGTGGATATCAACGCTTGAATTCTCTCGGCGAAGAACTTGGCATAGATGTAGTCTTCCAACTGGTCGTTGAATTCAATCTTAAGATAGGACAGAATTGAATTTGTTTTGTTGTATTTGATGTTTACGTTGGAATAGCCATCCACGATTAACTTCAAAATTTCAATCTCCGTTGCGGAGACGGGGGTCTCAATGGACTCCCACTCGGATTTGGTTAGCTTACGTTGTTGAAGATCCATTGTTAATTGTATTTGTATTGTGTTTATATTTGTTAATCTATTTCAATTTTTATTCTAATTTCGCCTTTCTCATTTTAAACGCCAATTGTTTTATAATAAAATTGAAATTAGTTTAAAATTATTTGCAATCAATAAGATAATGGAAACCAATATTATATTTAAAAATGCTGGAGAACCTTGGACACAAGAAGAAGATGTGCAATTAAATAAATTATATAATGAAGATATGCTTGATATTGTGGAAATATCTAAAATACATAATAGAGCACCAGGAGGAATAATAAGTCGGTTGGCTAAGAATAATTGTATTGTTAATAGACAACACGCAAGAGGATATATAGCTTATAAAAATAGTGATTTATATAAAGAAATTGTAAATAATAATAAAGATAAAAATAAAACTAAAATAGTAGATAAACCAGAAAAAAAAATTAAATCCACAAAAATAGATAGTATATTAATTAGTATTAATAAAAGCGATTATATAGAATTACAAAATGATGTAAAAGAAATGAAAAATGAAATTAAAGATTTAAAAAATTCAATAAAAGAATTAGTTGAAATGATGAAAGCAGTTTATGATTTTGAAGATGCGTAAAATAATAATCAAAAAAATATATACAATATTAACGGATTTATTTTTTATTTTTGTTTGTTTGTTTTGGTTTTAGGTTTTATACACACTTAACACCAAACGATTGGCAATAATCATATACTCGTTCGAACGCAGTTTTGTAATGCGCAACTAATTGCGGTTCACGAACTTCTTGCGCACGCCCCCATTCCACTGCATTGGCGACAACATTCATATGAAGATCCAAGAAGGAGGACGCTGGCTTCATACCGCTTTCTCTCTTGTAAAAGTAATCAGCAAATGTAAATGTTTTATATTTTGGCAGTTGGGCTATGCCTGATAGCATTATAAGCGCGCGTGTGTTTCCCAGATATCTATCCAACTCGTTGGTGTATTTTGGACAAAATATCGGCTCCCCTCTGTATCCTAAGGAACTATCGCCATTATATCTGTACCCAATCAGCACTTGCTTGAACTCATCATCTTCTTGAACACAACGGCTAGTTAATGCATAGTCGTTCTCAAGTTCGTACAGACGCTGTGTCAACTGGGCTATGTCGTTCGTTAATTCGTCGCTCTTCGTGTTTTGTGCGTCTTCACGAATAGATTGACAAGTTAATGCATAGTGGTTCTCAAGTTCGTTCAGGCGCTGGGTTAAATTGGCGATGCCGTTTGTTAATTCGTCGCTCTTCGTGTTTTGTGCGTCTTCCAAGTCATGTTGATCTTTAAGAGTTTGACAACGCATGCTTATAAGACGATTGCTTAAGTTGGAATTGCTTACAGCGGAAATGGATTGCATAGTATTTATCGTATTTTCGGCATTCTTTAACATGGTCTGCAACTCCGCGACTTTTCCTTCAAGCCCGATGGTATATTCGCGGACGTCAGTCCTCTTCTCCTCTTCCATAATGTGGAGCTTACGGCTGTGCCTTGCCATAAATTTGTCAATTTTTTCTTGAGTGCGGACAATGAGCTCTTTTTGTTGTTCATCAAAATCACGATATGCCGTATCGAAACGCTTCCTTACCCAATTCATAACGTAGATGGCGACATACACAATATACATAGCAGCAAAGAATGTAAATAGTTGTTTGTGAGTGCCGTAGCTTCTACCGGTTTCCTCTGCGTTGGCCTTAACGACATCCTCAAACTCAAACGTGTCGTTAGACATAAATTCCTCATTATAGCAAGATGACATTTTAAACTAGTGTTCAGTTAATTACTTTGATGTATTCTAGTATAAATATGAAATTGATTTCAATTTTTTTTCACATACGACCCACAATATAATTTAAAATTGAACAAGTTTATATCATATAAAGATTTTCCATTATATAATTATAGATTATGGTAGCCAAAGTAATTTCCATTGAGGGCAACATTGGTTCAGGCAAGTCAACTCTGTTGTCTCACCTTAAGCAGTCTCTTTCTGAGAAAAATGTTCCAGAAATCATTTTCCTACAAGAGCCGGTGGACGAATGGGAAAATATTAAGGATGAGGAAGGAAATACCATGATTCAAAAGTTTTATGGCGACCAGACAAAATATTCATTCTCCTTTCAAATGATGGCATACATCTCGCGTCTAGCCTTGTTAAAGAAGTCCATTGAAGAAAATCCGAATGCGATCGTTATTACTGAGCGCAGTTTATTCACGGACAAGTTTGTATTCGCCAAGATGTTGTATGATTCAAAAAAAATGGAAAGTGTGGAATATCAAATTTATTTGAAGTGGTTTGATAACTTTGTAAATGATTTTCCTATCAATAGCACAATTTATGTCAAGACCGACCCAGACATGTGTCATGCGCGTATTGCAAGACGTTCCCGCAATGGAGAAAGCACGATTTCATTGGACTACTTGAACGACTGCCACAAATACCACGAAAGCATGATGCAGGTTCATGCGGATAAATCACATAATATTTTAGAATTAAACGGAAACTTGGAAATATCTGACATGAAAGAGGCGTGGGTAAAAACTATTACCGAATTTATTACGCCACAAAATTAACTTGCATAGTATCCAATCAATCCTGCATGCAGTGTCTTTCTTGGTTTGTATTTTAATATATCTAGCTGTTTAGATGTCGTAGTGAATTCATCCAGACCATAAATATCTTGTAATAATAACCACTCAAATAATCCGCCTGGATAAATAGAAACATTCGTAAACCCCAATTTGCCCAGCTGATAATACTTCTTATATGCAGTCTCATCATTTGCATTTTTTCCGTAAATAATGATACTTATTTTTGTACCACCAGATTCCAAATACTTATTTATAGTTGATTCTTCATTCTGTGCTAGAACCGAATTCGTTATTAAACATCCCTGCTCATTTTCGGGGAGTGTATTGATGATTAAATAAGTATCCACGCGTTTAATAATATATTGCATATCTTCAAAATTTATTTTTTGGATGGATTGATAATTTCCCATTAATGTAAATACATTATAATTGTTTAAATTCTTCTCTTCCAAATTAAAGAGATTATTTTAGTATTATGTAATGCCTTGTTCAAAATGCAAGCAATCTGGCCATAATGCTCGTTCGTGCAAGAACGACGCCAAAGTTCAAGAGACAACTGAACCTGCGATTGCAGACGATTTTGCAGTTGCAGAAGATTTAGACGTAGACGTAAATGCCGACACAGAGGAGCCTTCAAAGACCAAAGAAACCAAATATTATTGTTATTTTTTGGGTCAGCATAATAATTGGTCTGGACAAACATACAATGGATATACGGTGAACCTTTCACGAAGATTGCGCCAACACAATGGAGAGATAAAAGGCGGTGCATGGGCGACAACCGCCAAGGACAAGGGTGCGTGGTCTTTTATTGCTGCTTTAACATCCGATTCTTGGGCATCCGTTTCAAGAGCCATGGCGTGTGAATGGAACTGCCGATATCCCACTAGGAAAAAGCCACGACCGAAGATATTCGCTGGAGCCAAGGGCCGAATCAATAGTCTCGTTGAAATTTTTAAACATATCAAAGACGACGTTAGGATGTATATTCACCCCACATTCTATGACCATGCTGTCTCTCTTGGATTGCCTTCACATGTTGTCCTATACAAGAAATTAGACGAAATATTGTAAATATAATCTATTCCTATTTTAACGAATGGCGAAAGATATTATAGTTACTATTGCTATTATGCTGAATGGAGATATAATAGAAACAAATTTAGCACCAAACAAACAAGAAATATTTGATAATACCAGATTATTTCGGCTAGCAAATATTGTTAGTGAGCCTGGGGCAGTATTCAATGACATTAAAATGAGTCGTATGGATATGTTAAATAAAGTTTTTCAACACGACTTACCTTTTTCAACGTATAATGTAGTGGAGCGATTTCCAGCATTATTATCTGGATATAAATCTCTATATTTACCTGAAAAACATAGATATATTCCGTTTAACATTACGTTTGATAAAGAAATTGGGACTGATGCTTTACCAACTGATGCTAATATGATTATTGGCGTTTATGTTGTATCGGTGCTTGAAAAAATAAGTAAAGATAAATTTAAGCTTATTTACCCTTCCAGCAAAGATAAGATAATGACAAACTTGAATTTACTAAAAAAAACAGATTTTATTGAATTTGCAAAATTCTTTGGTAAAACTGGCAAGAGCGTATTAGATAATATGTTTGAAAAAGCGTCAAAGTGGCCAGATTATGATAATAGTACGGCGGACGACGAAACCTATAAGAAGGAATTAGAGGACTGGAATATTACATTCACTCCAGGTGGGTTGTTGACTGCCTATGGCGACATTTCATATATTCGTTTAAGTTATTTAGTAGATATTATCAAAGAAATAGTTGGCCGCGACAAATGTAAAATAAATATATTTGATTATTCGCCTAACGCATTGACGCCAATACTAAGCGACTCTACTGACACATTATATCCATATGATATTGAAACTGGTTCAGACACAACCTGGGGAGGTCGCGGAAAGAACAAAAAACGACGCACTCGTAAGAGACGCGCATAAATTACACGTAATCTTGTAAATATAATATATCCATATTTTAACGAATGGAATGTATTGATATTGGTTCAAAAATAATTACTATTGTTATTATGACACATGGTGATATAATTGAAACAAATTTATCATATGAAAAACAAAATATATTTAATAATACAAGATTATTTAGTCTAGCAGGTGATTTTAGTAAAACTGGTTTAGGTCTAAACATTCTTAGAACACATCATGTGGGTATATTAAATTCAGTTTTTCAACGCGAATTGCCTGACTCAACTACATCTGAAGTAGTGGAAAAATTTGCAAAAGATATTCATCCAAAATATGAGGCATACATAAAATCGTTTTTAAATGATTTATCTACCGAAAACATATGTAAAGTATTTCAAACCATAACTATTGATAAATTACTCTCAACTGGTATTACTGGTACTTTTGCTGACATGATGCATTGTATTTTACCGGATGTTATTGGTGTTTATGTTATATCCGTGCATGAAAAAATAGACCCAAACACAATAAAACTAATCTACCCATTAGAGCCAGATGCAACAGACTTTAGTTTGCTATCAAATATTTTGAAATTAAAAATATTACGTTCTAAACCACCAAACTTGAATTTATTAGAAAGGGCGGATTTTATTGAATTTGCGAATATTTTTGGTCAGAATGGCGAAGAAATATTGAGTAATATGAATATATTATCAACCGAATCACCTTTGCCACGCGGTGTTCCAAGCCCCGACAACATTCCATATAAAGATGATTTAAGTCGCTGGAATGTTACATTCACGCAAAGTGGATTTTGGAATGCTGCCAGCAACATTTCAGATATTCGTTTAAGTTATTTAGTATATATTATCAAAAATATAGTTTGTCCAGAAAACCCAAACCAATGTAAAATGAATATATTTGATTATTCGTGTTCGGTATTTGCGCCAACAATAAGTGCTCTGGATAAAATGGATTCTAAATATCTTAAGGAACCAGATATTGAACGCGGAGATCTAATAGGAAAATGGGGAGGTCGCGGAAGGTACAAAAAACGAAGTACGCGTAAGAGGAGAAAACAATAATGATATTACACACAATATTATGGTAATATCATATACACACAAAATTCACACCAAGGTTTACGTCTAATTAAACGTAACCATGATTTCAACCATTTCCTTTTTGATACTTTTACTCGCAGAAACCGACAACTCTTCCCGCTTCTTTCGCGTCTTGGAGTTATCGGTAATTGTTTCCTTGCGCTTACTTGTGCTATTGCGACTATTCATATCATTCTCAATCGTCTCATAATGCTCTTCAAGATAATCAATTACCTTGTTCTCCAATGCCCACTTGAAAAAATTCAACTGACCAATCGTCGTTTCAATAAACGTGCCATTCTTATACGGCACGCTGATTCGATCCCATCTACAAAAAGGGTCAAATCGCTTCTTGCTATAAGCCTTTAATTTCAATTTATAGTCCACATAGACCTTGAATCTACGCTCGTTGTTGCCCTCTATTACATACGTCGTGTAATTCTTCTTTGCATAATTCGTGGCAAACCAATCAACTATGCGCAATGAAATCTTGGATTCTCCAGTAATAATGGATAACATTTTGTCCAATAAACCACTTGACGTGTAATAATCCATCAAGTTTCGTAATAACAAATCATTTTGTGTAGTATATGTTGTTAAGTTGGTTGACATTAATTTATGTTTGGTATTACTTTTAAATCGTTATTTAGTGGATATTTAAATATAATTATATTGATTGGGCGGATTGAGCGGTAGGTTGTTGTGCCTGTTTTGTTTTGTCAACAAGTATGGTGCTTACTGGTTTCAAAAATTTATCTTGAATGGAGACGTTATTAACATACTCATCATTGTCTGGAGTATTATTGGTAAAAAAAGGGTTTTGACCAATCTGAGCTATCATCTCTCGCTCTGCCATTTTATTATAACTTTCTTCGCGCTTATTATTCTCTCTAAACATGGATTCATAATCGCAATCCAAGGATTGTAAATATGCCTCATTGTCGAGAATTTCCTTGGGGACGTGCATTTCTGGAGGCGGTGGGCGGGTGTTGTCGGGTTTCGCACTAATGCGCGGGCTTCTCTCTGCCATTGTTCCATTGCTCCATTTCCATTCCATTATTACCACGAGAGAAAAGAAATACGGCAATGCAACATAAATACTATGCTTGTTTTGAGATAATTATGCAAAATATTATAGGTCTATAATATATATGTCAGCATTATCAAAAAAATACAAAATAAATTATAAAAGGCGTTATACTATATCAAAAAATAAAAAACCACGGGGGCATAAAAGTATTAAGGTATATCATAATCGTGTAAAACGTCCAACTCGTAAAAGAAAACATTACATGGGTGGTGATATAAAAGTTCCTGCGATTAATAGTATATTTCCAAGCGGTCAGACGTATCAACCAAACACTGATTGTTTGGAAAAAGAATGCGATAAAAAGGATGATGCAGGCGAAATGACGACTACTTGTTTAAATACCCACATAGTAATGAATCTATTTAGACAAAAATTGGATGCTTCTGAAGGAACAACTATGGATAGAATAATAAATGACAAACTTACAAATGAAGAGAGAAACCAAGTAAAAGATTTAACTGAAAAATATCTGTCAAATTATGTCGATTCTTTATTTTCGAGATCTATATTTTCGAAGAATAATGTCGATTTAACGCTGGAAAATACACAAAAATTAAAAGAGTTATTAAAGGTAATTAATCAAGAATACATTGACTATTTAATAGACGATTCTAATTTATCGGATGATATAAAACAAACAATAAGGGCTAGTAAAGAGGAATTAAATGCAACTGCACCTCCAGATAATGCAACTGCACCTCCAGACAATGCAACTGCACCTCCAGACAATGCAACTGCACCTCCAGACAATGCAAATGCACCTCCAGACAATGCAACTGCACCTCCAGATAATGCAACTGCACCTCCAGATAATGCAACTGCACCCACAAGTGCAACAGCAACTGCAACTGCAACTGCACCTGCAATTATAGATAATACTGCTATAGAGGCAGAAAGGGCAAAGAAAGCTACAGATGATGCAGAAGCAGAAAGATTGCGACTAGAAGCAGAAAGATTGCGACTAGAAGCAGAAAAGAAGGCTACAGAGGATGCAGCAGTAGCAAAGAAGGCTACAGAGGATGCAGCAGCAGCAAAGAAAGCTGCAGAGGATGCAGAAGCAGAAAGGGTGCGCCTTGAAGCAGTAAAGAACACTGCCAATAATGAACTCGGAGTAGCCAAAGAGAGAAAAGAAAATGCAGTTAAATTAGCAAACCAGACTAAAGATACTGCAGTTAACTTGGCGAAACAAACTAGAATAGCCGCAGAAGAAAAGGCCGTTCAGAATAGAGAAAATGCTATCAATAATAAAAAGATAAGTGATTTCATGCGTATTGAAAATTATAAAACAGCACTAAATAATGCTCAAAGGGCAGAGAATAGTGCAATTGCTAAAGCTGTACGAGCTGAGAATACGGCAATCGCTAACGCTAATAAGGCAGAGCAGAAGGTAATAAATGCAGTTAACAAAAAAATATTGAATAATCCATAATCAGCGTTCAAAAAAATCATAAATATTTCGTAAAATAACTTTATGAAATATTCTATATTGTGGGGTTGTGGGCCATTGGGCCCCACATTGCGTTTTTACGATTTTTTACTCCAAATCCTTTTTCAAGAAATCAAAATTGGACATTTATAAATGTCCATTTTTGGAAATCCTAAAATACTTTTGAGAAATCGAACGTTTGTGAGCATAATGAAAAATTAGCGTCTCACGACCAAAAAAAAATAAAAAAATTTGTGATGCTAATTTTTTTATTTTTTTTGCGGATTCTTTAGGAATTTTTTTCTGTAAGTATTATATACTTACAAAATGACCTTACATATACTACCAAAAAATGCCAATATTTATAATTGTGATATTTGCGACTTTACATGCAGTAAACAAAGTAATTACGACTCGCATATATTAACACGCAAACATAAAATACTTACAAATACTTACGAAATACTTCCAAAAAATGCCTCAATGCATACATGCTCTTGTGGTAAAAAATATAAACACCGACAGAGTTTATACAATCATAAAACTCAATGTTTGCAAATACATAATCCCAACGAAGATACATCAGTTGCATTGGATATACATAACGATTATATCACGCAAATATCACATAATGATGATAAAATGCAAACAAATCTCATATTGGAACTGGTTAAGCAAAACCAAGAGTTCAAAAACCTGCTAATACAACAAAGTAATCAGATGATAGAGCAAAATAAGACCATTATAGAGGTCGCAAAGAATAGTCAAATTAACAATACTATTAATAACAACAATACAAATAGTAATAACCAGACATTCAATCTCAATTTCTTCTTGAACGAGACCTGCAAGGATGCCATGAATATGAAAGATTTTATCAAATCGTTGGAATTGAGTATGCCTGAATTGGAAAAGATGGGCGAAATAGGCTTTGCCGAAGGCATGTCCAGAGTATTTGTTGACCGCTTGAATAGTTTGGATATAACCAAACGACCGATTCATTGTAGTGATGTCAAGAGAGAAATCATCCATATCAAGGATGATAATAAATGGGAACGCGACAATGCAAACTTGGACAGACTCAGAAAGATTATCAAGCAACTTACACACAAAAATATCTTGCGGGTTGATGACTGGAAAAAGGCGAATCCAGGTTGCACGGAATACAACAGCAGAAAAAATGATCAATATTTGAGAATTAATATGGAAGCTATTGGTCCAGTAGATGAAGTTGAAGTGAAGAGAGACTTTGGGAAGATAATTCGGCGCGTCGCGGAGCATACGGCTATTGACAAGAAGTATTTAGTTGCTTGAATAATCATTATCAAGAAAATAAAATGTTTGGTATTATATATATTAAGATGGTAAAAATATCATCCACCCGTAATTTCCAGTATAAAATAGTGAAAAGTATTGTATTAAGTATATTAATACCCGCTGTAATAATTCTTTTTAGTGCATGGATTTTTTTTGGCGATTCGTGGGAAAAATTGAATGCAAAACCGAGTATGTCAAAAACTACAAAAGACGCAAAAGACGTAAAAGATGCAAAAGATGAGGATTCGTGTAAAAGACTGACAAAAGATACATGCGATGTTGATACATGTGTTTGGGACTCAGATCAAAATATGTGTTTTACTAATAAATAATGAATTATTCTTCATTCTTACGCACTATTATCATTTGTTTAGTGAATAAAAACTTGTCCGAATTCAAATTACGACGATTTAAATTACATTTCAAACAAGATATAACAACATTGCCAACGTTGTGCCCCAAGAAATTATTAATTCTATCCAAAGACCATTGATTCATCTCTCTAACATGTTCATACAGAATAAGCATCGCACCCTTGCAATAATGGCAACACAGCTTGCAGTCTAATATCATTTGTTTGACATAATCAAATGTTATAAATTCATCCGATATAAACAGCTTTTTAACCAAGTCCTGTTGTTTGTATGCAGATATCTTGTGATCTATTTCAGTTTTTATTAATGGTTCAGTCTCTTGTTCAAGGAGGGACAATTGTTTTTCCGTAGTAAAGTGGTCTGGGTCAAGCTCCCATTTACTAGCAATTACTCGTTTTTTAGGCGGTGCCTTTTCTTTGGTTAGTTTTTTTATTTGATAACGATTTGCTCCACCTACTATGTGAATCTTTTTTTCGTCCATATATAGTATACCGAGTTATTTATCTATATCGAACTATTACTTAAACGTATATCTTTATATTAGTTAAGAGTAATGGAAAATAACAATAACAATTCGGCGAACACTGCAACGGAAGAGTGTTTAGAGTTAAAGAATATTAAATATAAATCCATGCTTATGGGCGGTGCACAAATGCAAGAAACCAAATCTTCCGGTGATTTTTCCAATTTGGACAAATTTTTAGAAACGGAGAAGAACAACAACAAAAATGAGCCTTGGTCTAAGCTCGACAAGACGATTAAATCACAAAAGTTGTTGGACTATGCTGAAAAATACAAGGTTGAACATGAAATGAATGACGGCGAGCTTGAATTACTAGTCGCATTTTTGAAGGATTGTTTAAATCGAAAGAAATTATATCGCGTAAAGGACGTTGTATATGATAAGACAACCGGGTTGATCAAAGAAATCCCAGCACTAACATATGTAAAGGTATCTAAGCATTTTACGTTGAAAAATCTAGATAAGCGTGTTAGCACATTGAAAAGTTTGCCACCACCTAAGAAGGGTTCCGTTGTGAAAGGTTCTATTAAAAACAAGAAACCCAACGTGGTAGATTCCGACGAAGAGTTGGAAGCATAAGCAATATAAATAAAAATGAAATTAAACATATTTTTATTTATATGAATAACACCGGTTAGAATGAATTACATGTTAGAAGAGTTAACAGACATATTAAACGATATCATACCTGATGATGATACGGATACAGAGGATAGTATTCTTTATACAGAGGACTTCGTGGAGATGGTTTTGCATTTAATGGAAGAATACGTTATAGATGACCCGATGGCGATCGTAGACCCCGACTTTCACAATACATTTTTAGATGAAATTTGCGAAATGGTAATGTCGCAGGTTGGACATGAATTGTGGAGATATCCAGACGATGTAATTACCGAAAGATTAGAAGAAATATGCGATATATTTTATGCATCATTTATGCCACGCCGTTCGCATCCAACTACGCTCATATTAAATAACAACCTCAACATAAAACAAATAACAAAAAAAATAGACTACTTGCGCGGTAAACCCCAACCAGCACAACGAACTGCAGAATGGTATGAGTTTAGACACAAGTTAATTACCGCCAGTAATGCATACAAGGGATTTGCTGATGGCAGCGAACTGAATCAACTGATCTTTGAAAAGTGTCAACCAGTGCGCGCTCCAGATAGTACGGAAAAAACAACGCCAACCATGGTAAATGTCGACACAACCCTGCATTGGGGGCAGAAGTTTGAGCCGTTGTCAGTCATGATTTACGAAGACAAGTACGGCACAAAGATAGAGGATTTCGGTTGCATTCAACACGACAAACATTCCTTCTTGGGCGCTTCTCCAGATGGCATTAACGTGGATAAGACCAGTTTGCGATATGGGCGAATGTTGGAAATCAAGAATATTGTGAATCGCGAAATAGACGGCGTACCCAAGCTAGAATATTGGGTGCAAATGCAACTACAGATGGAGACGTGCGACTTGGACGAGTGTGATTTCGTAGAGACTAGATTTCTCGAATACGAGAGCGAATCTGCCTTTAATGAAGACGATTCAGATTCAGTGGAATATAAAGGCCTCATCATGTATTTTACACAGGACGGGCGTCCAATTTATAAATACGCGCCGTTGAATTTATCCGCAGAGGAGTTGTCTACATGGGAAGCAGAACAACACGAGCAAACGGAGCATGTATGGATAAGAAACATATATTGGAAGGTAGACCAATTTAGTTGTGTTCTTGTGCAACGTAATCAGCGCTGGTTTCAGGATAATATTTCAACCCTGCAACAAGTCTGGAAGACGATTGAGTATGAACGCGCGCATGGGTTTCAACATCGTGCGCCAGCAAGACGCACGACCAACATCACAGTAATCAAAATGAACAACCAATCTGAAAATGCGGGACAGAATGGTTGTTTAATTAGTTTGGACAAGGAGACTGGTCTGGTTTCGGTAAACTCGGGCTCGTCTCCACATCCCGCGCCAACTATCCTGGCTATTGATTTGAAAATACGAACAGAGTCATTTGACGATACAAAGGAAAAAATGTCTAGCATAGTGGGTTTAAAAATATCTCAGTAAATACACAAAATAAAACATCAAAACAATTAATAAAGAATATTTTTTTCGTTGTAATAGGGCAACATATTTTGAGTCGTTGTTCTGTAATAATTTACTCTGGTGCCTTCTGCCTCGGGAACAGGTGGCAAAGGCTTCACAACATTTGAACGATACGGGCGATTTTTATACAAGGCACCGCAAAAGTCCGCAGGCATACATGTGCCCTCGTCAGGATTCCTCGGATATCGTATATTATTGGTTTCTTGATCATACGAGCCAACTTCAAAAATGGGGTAATTTCGCCAAATCATATTTGCAGTGCACGTGGATACACCACTCTGACCAGTAGGAAACATGGTGTCGGGCAAAATAGCCCCATTTTCAGATGATGGATAGTCACCTAAAGCATATTTGAAATTGTCAAAATTTTCCATCAAGTCTCTATTAAAAAAGCGTGAAGAAATAACCGCAACCAATAAAATAGAAAACAATAGAACAATGTTTTTGACGATACTCATATTATATATTGCAAACAAAAAATACAAACTAAATACAAGAATAGAAGAAGAATCTTTTTTGGCTAAACGTAGTGTCTTTTTATTTTTTTATTTTTACATAATTTCTAGCATCATATCGCAAATCGCCTGATTGTGCGCGCAAATATCGGCGTCGTACGTCACCTTGTAAAAGCACCGAAGACAAACAATAACATCATGCAATGAGTTGTGTAATTTGCGAGGCACTGCTGCAAACAGCTTTGCATGAAGCTCAGACAAGCTGGGGTATTTTTTGTATTCAGATCGATCAGATCTTGCAACGCGAATATTGCACAGGTCTGTATTTTCGCGCATCGTGCAACTGAATGTTTTTGTCATGGCCATATTTGTAAATCTGTCCAATCCAATTCGTCCACGAAGGGTATTGGGTGGCTCAAGAGGTTCATTCAATACAGACTTCTTTAGGAGTCGGTAGAATTCGGCCTTGATCATATTCATGTCAAACGCAATGTTATGCGCGACAATGACATCAGCCATTTCACAATCGCGAGTAAAACTCAATAAGACAGCATCCATGTCTTGTCCGACCGCGGTGCTTACTGCGCGCGTAATGCCGTGTATTCTGACACTTTCAGGTGTGAAAGTAATGTGATTCGGCACATTGATGATTTCATCGACCATTTTTTCTAAAACTAAACTTTGGGTATTGAATATGACATAACTGAACTGCACTATATGAGGCCAATCTACCTCATTTGTGAAGGTGACCTCTTTACTAGCGTGCTTCTTGGGCAAGCCCGTGGTCTCCGTGTCAAATACTAAAACTCTCATTTATATATTGATATGAATTATCTAAATCTTTGTTGTATGAAACAAATCCGTAAAACCGATTTCAATTTTTTTATCTAGAGTTTGTTTTATAGTAATATATTGTTTATGTAATATATGTCTAACAAGCCAATTTGTGCTATTGCAGTATTCAATGATAACATAAAAGGAAATGTTAAATTTACTGAAGATTTAGCTGGTAATCAAATTAGAATAGATTTGAATATTACTGGGTTAAAACCAAATTCTTTACACGGATTTCATGTACACGAGGCTGGAGATTTAACTGATAAATGCACAAGTATGTGCGCGCATTTTAATCCATATGGAAACACTCATGGATGTCCTGGTATGAGAGAAAGACACGTTGGTGATTTAGGTAATATTACTACGAATAATAAAGGGTACGCAAAATACACTTTTTATGATAATGTTATCAAACTTAGGGGAACTAAAGCAAACATTATTGGTAGAGGCTTGATTATTCACGCAGATGAGGATGATTGTGGACAAGGAGAGAACCCAGAAAGCTTAAAAACTGGAAATGCTGGTAAGAGAATTTCTTGTGCTGTAATCGGGTATTCAAAAGACAATTTCAAATAATAAAATGTAATAAAAGCAACCTGTCATAATAAAATAAACGAATGAATTATATATTGGGCGTAATTAACAAATCGACAAATAAATATGAAAATATTATTGTTGTGGACAAATCAAATAAATATAAGTGTATCGGTTGTGATTCTGATTTGATATTAAGAAAAGGTGAAATAAGATTTCAAAGTTTTGTTCATAAAAATGCAAAGGGGTGCAACTATTTCAGAGACCCAACCCCCGACCAATTGTTAAATGATTCTAAAATGCATTTACAAGTCCTGCTTGAACAAAATAGAGTTGATATTTTTAGAAAATGCCAAGGGTGCAAAAAAAGATGTAAACTGGAGTTGCCGAAATATGATGAAACAAAATCGGTTAAACTTGATGCGGGACCAGATGTGGTTTATCTAGATGACAAAAATAATACGATTTGCGGATTTAAAATGTATGGATGCACCAGTGAGCCAAGCGAATGCGAATGGCACCAGATTAATATGTTGGATTTAATACAAAGGTGTGTACAAAGTTTGGCAACAAAAAAAATAGAATTAGTCTGTCATAATAGAATAATTTGTAGTGAATGTAGTAAATACGTATTTGAATTGAATGAATAGTATTTGCACATTTTAGAGTATTACATAATACGTTGCATTTATCAATTGAATTATCTTGTTTATATAAAAGTATGGGAACTTTAAAAATTATAGATAAATTGATGCATGATGAAGTTAATAATTTTAACGACAAAGTAAATATTTTTAATAAATCGGAAAAAATAAAATTTTTATTTTTAAGATTTACGCATGAATCATCGTGGATAACAGATACAACACAATTATGGGGACCAGATATTGATTCAGAATATATTGTTGATGTTTTAACAGATGATGGGAGATTTGATAACATTGAATTTTTATCTATTCCAGCCGATTTTAATTTTTATTTACTAACTAAAATTGATATATTAGCATATAGTTCTAATCAATATTCAATTGATTATATGGAGAATATTATTAATTATATTCAACCTAGTGTATTATTACATTTATCAGATGAACATGGTACAAGATCCGAATATTTTAAAGTTTTTGAAAAGGTTAATTTGGTTTATAGACAATATAAATTTTTACATAAAAAAGAGTATGAAAAAGAAAATATGTTCAAAATAAGATATTTGCCAATAGGATATCATAGTTGGGGTAAAAATTATAATAGACAAAAAAATGATTTAACAAATCGAAAATATAAATGGTGTTTTATTGGAACATTAAATAAATCAAATAGAATAGACCAACTACAAAAATTATCTGTTATTGAACCTTATTTTTGTAATACTATGCCTGCACTTGAATCAACTAATATTTATATAAACTCTATTTTTACATTTTGTCCGCAAGGAAATACAGATTTAGAATGTTCGAGATGTTATGAAGCAATGTATAACGGATGTATTCCAATAATTATCGGAACAAAAGAACAAAATGATAATCTTAAAAATCGGTTTGATATTCAATTACCAATATATTTTACCACAACATTAGATGAAATAGTTAATATAATGCAAAATACAAGTATGCAAGAATTAATTGAGGTGCAACGTAAATGTTATGATTGGATTAGAGAGAATTCAGAACTAATAAGAGTAAATATAATTGCATCCTTGAATAAATAATACATGTTTTTTATTAGAAGAATCCATATTCTTTGCATGGTCCGAAGCTACGCCTATGCCATATGGTAATTCCGTGTGCCCGAATGCCGTCCATATGTTTTTTCGCACCATACCCTTTATTGCTGAGGATGCCATATTTTTCATCGAGTTCAGGATTTTCGGCGCACAGGTCTTCAATATAAGTATCACGCGAGACCTTGGCAAGAATAGAGGCTGCCGCGATAGCTGCGTATTTGTTGTCTCCGCCTTCAATACAAACATGTGGGGTCGCTTTGATTTGTCCGCGAACCTTATCATATGTGGTGATGCTATTAAAATAGTTGCCATCAATTAACAGCTGGATCGTGGGCGGCGCGCCATCTAGTGCCTTTTTTTCAGCGATTTCGATACAAGATTTGATGGCCTTGTGCATCGCGGATTGCGTCGCCTGAAGAATATTCATCTTGTCAACCGCTGCTTCGTCCTCATAGGCGACTGCCCACGCAACAGCATTCTGTTTAATATAATCCGCAACATGCGCAATTTTCTTCTTGGAATGGAATTTTTTGCTATCTTTCATTTGAGAAAAGTCATATTCGGTTGCTGGGTCTTTAGGTAAAATAACCGCGGCGGCGTATACTCTACCAAACAGAGGTCCGCGTCCTGCCTCATCTACACCGATTTCCAGTATAGTCGTATCTTCCAAATAATGTTTATTTAGAGCCATTTACTTTGCAATTATGATAGTAATTTATATAGATAAAAATAATCAATTATTTTTTTCACTATATAAATTATACGATGGGGTTTAAATTCAAAAGTTTACATATTTCTGCATTTGCTGTAATAGTTGCTATACTTCTCGGTTTAGCATACATGTTAAAAGGCAGTAGCAAAGAAGGTTTTGATAATACCAAAACTCGTATAGTTACAGAAGAAGAATGGCGCAGGCTTTACCCGAAAGATACAAGTCAAACGGACATGGCTAGTGATTTTTTTAAGAAGCATGGACCACCTCCTTACACCAATGACTATAACGGGGATAAATTATTAGAAGGTATTGATTTAGATACAGCATATGCATTTGCAAATAAATTTGGTAATATGTATATGTATAATA
>Ga0209296_1001133_pt1 | contig 21180 bp, 24 predicted proteins | sample S_130206_EF_Meta_FD_187319 | JGI IMG/M metagenome (GOLD analysis project Ga0209296, IMG submission 187319) | Freshwater microbial communities from Lake Simoncouche, Canada to study carbon cycling - S_130206_EF_MetaG (SPAdes) (version 2) | ecosystem: Environmental > Aquatic > Freshwater > Lake ...
GCCGATGAGATGGCGTTTGCCCGTCGCATGAGCGAAGCCAAAGCCGCCAGAGACATCGAGCAGGCACGCAAGCACGAGGTGGTTGCGGATGTGGTCGGTCAAATCTGGGCCGACTGCATTGGTGCCTCACCAGATCACCCGTACCTCAAGCGCAAGGGCATCGCACCCCACGGAGCCAGAGTCACAGGCGATGGCAGGCTGGTGGTGCCGCTGTACGATCAGGACGGCACGCTGTCGTCGCTCCAGTACATTGACAACGAAGGCGGTAAACTCTACCACCCAGGCGGGCAGACGAATGGCAAGTTTTGGGTGCTGGGGTCAATGGACGAGCCTGGCAGCATTTACGTTGCCGAAGGCTTTGCCACCGCCGCCACGATCCATCAGGTCACCTCAAGGCCGGTTGTCGTTGCATACTCAGCGTCCAACCTTGTGCCTGTGACCGCAACCATGCGCGGCCTGCACCCAACTTGCGACCTAGTGATTGTGGCCGACAATGATAAAAGCGGAGTCGGCCAGCGGTACGCAGAGCAAGCCTGCGCCAAGCACGGGGCACGCATGGTGATGCCACCAGACCTTGGCGATGCCAACGATTACGCTCAAGCCGGAAACGACTTGACCGCATTGTTGATTCAGCAAACCGGCACCGCTGTCTTTGATAAGCTGAAGGTGGTCTTTGGTGACCAGCTCGGCAGCGAATATGAAGCACCAAACGAGTTGGTTGAGGGCTTGATGACCATTGGCAGCTCGGTGGTGGTATATGGCGATAGCAACTCAGGCAAAACATTTTGGGCGCTATCAGTTGCCACCGCAATCGCAACAGGTACGCTGTGCTATGGACGCAAGACTGACCCAGGTTTGGTGATCTACTTGGCAACCGAGGCCCCAGCCAGCATCAGATCACGGATGCAAGCCATTAAAAAGTATCACAACTGCAACCTTGAGAACTTGGCAATGGTGCCCGTGCCCATCAATTTTTACACCGGCGATCAAGATGCCTACGATGTGATTGAGTTGGTGCGCTCCATTGAGCAGATGAAGGGCCAACCCGTGCGACTCATCATTGGCGATACCTTGGCACGCATGAGCGCAGGAGCCAACGAAAACAGCGGTGAAGACATGGGGCCGGTTATGGCTCGTTTTGATCAAGTAGCTACCGCCACCAAAGCCGCGTTGATGATCGTCCACCACAACGGCAAAGACGCAGCCAAAGGCGCTCGCGGCTGGTCAGGCATCCGCGCTCACATTGACACCGAGATTGAGGTGATTGAAAAAGACGGCATCCGCATGGTCAACGTGACCAAGCAACGCGAACTACCAAGCAAGGGAGAAACCATCTACTTCAAACTGGAGGTGGTTGAGATGGGTGTATCCAAGTTTGGTAACCAAGCAACGACTTGCGTGGCTATTCAAGACGATGAATCCACCAACAATAAACCAAACAAGAAACCATCAAAATATGATGAGAATGTCAGAATGGTTGAGCGTGCTTGGTGGGCTTCTGGTACAGAGGAGCGCAAAGGATTACCTTATTTGAGTAGGGCAGGGTTGCGGGATTTGTTAATTAAAGATGGGGTGGCTGAACGCACCGCCAGGAATAAAATGGATGCTTCTCGGCCAGACGCATTGATTGCCCAGTTGCTCAACTCAGGCACCTTGGAGTCTTATGCGAGCGGTTGGGTGTTCGTCAATGAGGTGCAGGCGAGCGTCATGTTGATGCAAAAAAACGAGCCAACACAATGCCCCTAATGCCCCTTTGTGCCCCTAGGGGCGGCAGGGGCAACAGGGGCAAAAGCCCGTTATTTGTGCCCCTCCCTGCCCCTAAAACGTATACGTTAGGGGCATGAGGGGCAACGGGATGCGGTGGGGGCGGAGCAGGTTTTTTAACAAAGTTGGGGAGCACTAACATGGGGATGGAGAAGGGAAAGTTCTTCCACACGGTGGATGAGAACGGCGAGGTGGCGTTGCAAGGCATTGTGCTGGGGAGGTCGAACGGGAGGGTGACAGTGGAGTTGTTCTCTTGGATTACAGGGGCGCCAGTTAGTGAAGAAACATTTACTGAGGCAGAAGCTGCTCAGTGGAAGTTTTATCGAACAGAAAATCAATGGTTGAATGCTGGTGATAAAGCGTTTGATGGTGAGTATTAAATGGAGGTGCGGTTGTGAGTAATTCAAGAGTGAAGGAGTTGGAGAGGGAGTTGAGGGAGGTGGAGGGGAAAATTAAAAGCGGCGCAAATCAATATAGCGGCTTGAATAAGCAGGGAAAGAGAGATGGGAGGTTGCGTGCAATTCGCCCAAACTCTGTTGAACTACGCGCAGATGCGCTGCCAGTTCCGCACGGCCCGCAGACCATATACCCACCTAGTCACCCTTGCTGGGACATCATCATCAACGGCATCCGTAACGGCGGCAGTCTCAGCTTGGTGCTTGAGCGCAACCCTGGCTTTCCAAGCGGCAATTCGGTGCGAGATCGCATTGCCAAAGACCTCGACTTCCAAGCGAAATACGAGAAGGCGCTACAAGACCGCGCAGACAGGCTAGCCGAGGAGATACTTGAGATCAGCGATTCAACGCCGCCAGAGGGCTTAGAGCCGGCTGCAATGAGCGCTTGGGTGGCAGACAAACGGCTGCGCGTTGACGCACGCAAATGGGTGGCCGCGAAGCTGCAACCTAAACGATACGGTGACCGTATTGATGTAGCCGTGACCGACACGCGCATCAGCGTCATGGATGCGCTGGCCCAGGCGAAGCAGCGCGTACTGAATGACAACAGCGATGTGGTGGATGTCGAGTCGCGGGATGTCTAATGTGGACAACGGGTGTTATGTTAACTGCGACGTGAGCACTTACTAACGTCCGGCAGGGGGGGGTGCCCCGCCCGCCCGCCGTGGTCGGGGGGCCGGGTAGGGCCGACGCGAAAGGGCCACGGGAACGGTAGCCCCGCGCCCCTTTTTTTTCTTTTTTTAATTTATCATCTGCCCCATGCCCAAGTACAACCCCACCACCTCCGGCAACCCTTACGTCACGGCGTTCCATGACCTCATGGCGACGTCCAAGGACTTTGCCAAGTTCTTGTCTGACTCTGCTGAACGCCAAGGCATCAGGCAGGGCTTTACAGATGCCGTCAATCGAGGTGCCGTAGCTGCCACCCTTGGTGCGCCGGTGGACATGGCGAACACGGCGCTCAACTTGGGCAAGGCAGCGGTGGGCTACTTGGGCAACAAGGCTGGCGTCTTGTCGGCCGATCAGATGCCGCAACTAATAGATAACCCAGTTGGCGGGTCTGAGTACATTGGCAACCAGATGCGACGGTTTGGCGTGGTCAGTCCCAATCGCAATGCCTTGGCCGAGAGCATTGCTGGCTTCTTGCCCGTCAGCCCATCTACGTCTGGCAAAGCCGTCGCGGCAATTGCTGGTGGTGGGATGGTGCCAGGGTTGGATTTGGCCGCTACCGTGTTCCACGGCTCGCCGCACAAGTTTGATCGCTTTGACAGCAGCAAGATCGGCACCGGCGAGGGTGCGCAGGCGTATGGGCATGGGTTGTATTTGGCTGAGTCGCCGGAGGTGGCGAAGTCCTATCGTGAGTCGCTGACAAACCTGTACGGCACACCCACCACGATTGATGGCGGCGGCAAGTCGGTGCCGATCCCGCTATGGCTTGCCGACAAGATAAAGCAGGGCGGCAGCGTAGACACAGCCATTGCAGAGTGGACGCAGCGCGCAGCGGAATCGAGGGCCGCGATGAAGTCCAGCCTACAGCCGTGGATTCAAGAGGGAAACGCGGTTAGGTTTGAGGATGAATTGAGGAATCTGCAAGCAATCAAGGCTGCGGGTGGCGGGAAAGTCGCGGACGCGGGTTCCCTCTACAAAGTCGACCTCCCCGACGAAGCCATAGCCAAGATGCTGGACTGGGACAAGCCGCTGAGTCAGCAGGCGCCGGCTCTTGAGGCTTTGAGTAAAAACAAAGATTTTGCTCAATATGTTGAGAGAATTATGGAGCGCCCTTTGTCTGAATTAGACGGCAAAACGCTTCAACGAATGGCAATAGGTTATGCGGCAGACAAAGGGTTAGGCGGCGCATCTGGCGCGGCTGACGTACTTCGCCAAGCAGGCATCCCCGGCATCCGTTACTTAGACGCAGGCAGTCGCGGTCAAGGGCAGGGCACCAGCAACTACGTCGTCTTTCCCGGTGAGGAAAATATGCTGCGGATTTTGGAGAGGAATGGGCAGGTGCTCAAGTAATGCACCCCTATCGGCTAGGAGCTTGATTTGCAATCGACCATCTACAAGCCCGAGGAGGAGCAAGAGCTCATGACCACCCTGTGGTCACCAGCGATTGCTGATGACCCGGAGGCGTTTGTTTTGTTTGCGTTTCCCTGGGGTCAGGAAAACACCCCGCTGGCGAACTTCAAGGGGCCACGCAAGTGGCAGCGGGAAGTGTTGCGGGAGATTGCAGCGCACGTTAAGCGGCAGCAGGGGTTGGTGGATTTTGAGACCCTGCGCCATGCAGTCAGCTCGGGGCGAGGGATTGGCAAGTCTGCCTTAGTCAGTTGGCTTACCATCTGGATGCTGTCCACCCGCATAGGCTCAACGACCATCATCTCAGCCAACTCTGAAAGCCAATTGAGAGCAGTCACCTGGGCCGAGATCACCAAGTGGCTGGCGATGAGCATCAACAGCCATTGGTTTGAGGTCAGCGCCACCAAGCTAGCTCCGGCGTCGTGGTTGACGCAACTGGTGGAGAAGGACTTGCGCAAGGGCACGCGCTACTGGGGTGTTGAGGGTCGGTTGTGGTCGGCTGAGAACCCAGATGCTTATGCTGGTGTACACAACTTTGATGGCGTGCTGGTGATCTTTGATGAGGCGTCGGGTATTGACGACTCGATCTGGGCGGTGACGGCTGGTTTCTTTACCGAAAACACGCCGAATCGTTTGTGGTTGGCGTTCAGCAACCCGCGGCGAAACACGGGGTATTTCTACGAGTGCTTTAACAGCAAGCGGGATTTTTGGACGAATAAGGTGGTGGATGCTAGGACGGTGGAGGGCACCGACAAGGCGGTGTACCAGAACATCATTGACGAATACGGCCCCGACAGCAGTCAGGCGCACGTTGAGGTGTACGGGCAGTTTCCAAGCGAGGGCGATGACCAGTTTATTCCGGCAGACATTGTGGATGATGCGATGGCGCGGGAGAAGTACAAGGATCAGACGGCACCAACCATTATTGGGGTTGATCCTGCTCGGTTTGGGGCTGATGCCACGGTGATTGTGGTAAGGCAGGGCCGCGACATTGTGCGTATTGACCGGCACCGTGGCGACGACACCATGACCGTGGTGGGGTACATCATTGAGGCCATCGAGGAATGGAAACCCGACATGGTGGTGATTGATGAGGGTGGTCTGGGTGCGGGTATCGTTGACCGGCTGAAGGAACAACGCTTTAAGATCAAGGGTGTGAACTTTGGCAATAAGTCAGTCAATCCCATCATGTACGGCAACAAACGCGCCGAAATGTGGGGCAAGATGAAAGAATGGTTGAGGACGGCGAGTATTCCGAAAGATCGTTTCTTGAAAACCGATCTGATTTCGCCTATGATGAAACCGGACTCGCGGGGTACAATCTTTCTGGAAAGCAAGAAAGAGATGAAATCTCGCGGTCTTGCCTCGCCAGATGCAGCGGATGCGCTGGCTGTGACGTTTGCATTTCCGGTGGCGCACCGGGAGTACAAGGAACCAGCGCGGCGGGTTAACGCGCAAGGCAGTAGCGTGAATACATCTTGGATGGGATCATGAAGAAAAGTGTTTCTCTGTCTGTAGGGCGCGGCGAGAAGTTGCCTGTGAGCAAGGGTGCGGGGCTGACGGAAAAAGGGCGTGAGAAGTACAACGCAGCCACCGGCAGTAACTTGAAAGCGCCTGCGCCCAATCCTAAGACCGAGGCAGACAAGGGGCGCAAGGCGTCATTTTGTGCCCGCATGGGTGCCGTTGCGGCTAATGCCAAAGACGGCGAACGTGCCAAGGCGGCGCTTAAACGATGGAAGTGCTGACATGAAAAAACCCGGTAGCCCTGGCTTGTATGCTGCAATCCACGCAAAGCAAGAGCGCATCAAGGCTGGCTCTGGCGAGAAGATGAACAAGCCCGGCAGCAAGGCAGCGCCTAGCGCCAAGGACTTCAAGGACTCGGCCAAGACTGCCAAAAAGGGTAAGTAATGCTGAAGAAATCACCTACACCCAAGGCGTTCAAAGAGAACGTCAAGACTGAAGTCAAGGCCGGCAAGCCCGTCAAGCAGGCCGTGGCGATTGCTTACAGCGTCAAGCGCGAAGCGCAAAAGAAGAAATGAACGATAACGGGATTACGGCAGCGAAGGCTGTAGCCAGCGGGAACGAAGACCTACTGTCAACGGCTCGCAGTCGGTTGGACATGGCTATGTCGGCGCTGTCTGAATCCCGCGAAGACGAGATTGACGATCTGCGGTTCTACGCAGGCAGCCCTGACAATCACTGGCAATGGCCGAGTGACGTTTTGGCGACCCGTGGCGCGGTGCAGGGGCAGACGATCAACGCACGCCCGTGCCTGACGATCAACAAGCTGCCGCAGCACGTCCGTCAGGTCACCAACGACCAGCGCCAGAACCGGCCTGCGGCGAAGGTCATTCCGGTGGACGACAACGCCGACATTGAGGTGGCCGACATCTTCAACGGCATGATCCGGCACATTGAATACATCAGCGACGCTGACGTAGCCTACGACACGGCGTGCGAGAACCAGGTGGCGTATGGCGAGGGCTACATCCGACTGCTGACCGAGTACTGCGACGACAACACGTTTGAGCAGGACATCAAGATCGGGCGGGTGCGTAATTCGTTCTCGGTGTACATGGATCCGATGATCCAAGACCCGACTGGCGCGGACGCCAAGTATTGCTTTGTCACGCAAGACCTGACCCGCGAGGAGTACGAGCGGATGTACCCTAACGCAGCGCCTGTGACGACGTTGCAATCATTGGGCGTTGGCGATCAGTCCATCAGCAACTGGCTGAACGAGGACACGATACGAGTCGCTGACTACTATTACATTGACTATGACCGCGCTACGCTGAATTTGTACCCAGGCAACCAGACGGCGTTTGCCGGCACGCCGGAAGACAAGCAATTGAAAGCGTTTTTTGGCAAGCCACTACGCTCACGCGAGTCGGACAGGCCGAAAGTCAAGTATTGCAAGATCAACGGCTACGAGGTTTTGGAACAAAACGATTGGGCCGGGAAGTGTATTCCGGTCATTCGCGTTGTCGGCAACGAATACGAGGTTGATGGGCGTCTGTATGTGAGCGGTCTAGTGCGAAATGCCAAGGACGCACAACGGATGTACAACTATTGGGTGTCCCAAGAGGCAGAAATGCTGGCTTTGGCTCCAAAAGCACCGTTTATTGGTTACGGCGGGCAGTTTGAGGGTTACGAAAACCAATGGAAGACCGCCAACACGCAAAATTGGCCGTATTTGGAGGTCAACCCTGACGTAACTGACGGCCAAGGTGCTATTTTGCCGCTGCCGCAGCGGGCACAACCGCCAATGGCGTCATCTGGTCTGTTGCAGGCCAAGGCTGGTGCTTCTGAGGACATCAAATCCACCACCGGGCAGTACAACGCATCGTTGGGCATGGGTTCTAACGAGCGTTCTGGCAAGGCTATTTTGGCTCGCCAGCGCGAGGGTGATGTTGGGACGTATCACTACGGCAATAACTTGGCCCGCAGCGTGCGAAACGTCGCTCGGCAACTGGTGGACTTGATCCCCAAGATTTACGACACGCAGCGTGTGGCTCGGATCATTGGCGAAGACGGCGATACCAAGATGGTGAGGGTCAACCCTGACCAACAGCAACCTGTCAACAAGATCGTTGACCAATCAGGCATTGTGATTGAGAAAATCTACAACCTGAGCGTTGGCAAATACGATGTGGTGGCTGTGACCGGCCCCGGCTATGCAACCAAGCGCCAAGAGTCGCTGGAGGCTATGGGCCAGATGTTGCAAGCCAACCCATCATTGTGGGCTGTGGCTGGCGATTTGTTCGTCAAGAACATGGATTGGCCTGGGGCGCAAGAAATGGCAAAACGCTTTGCCAAGACCATTGATCCGAAACTGATGGGTGATGGCGAGGACAATCCTGCGCTTGCTGCTGCCCAGCAGCAAATGGAAGCAATGGGGCAGGAGATGGAGCAGATGCACCAGATGCTGCAAAACGTCGGCAAGTCTATTGAAGTGCAAGATCAAGAGCGCAAGGACTATGAAGCCAAGATCAAGGCGTTTGACGCCGAGACCAAGCGCATTTCTGCCGTGCAGGCCGGTATGTCACCAGAGCAGATTCAAGAAATTGTGCTTGGCACGGTTCATGGCATGATTACCAGCGGCGACTTGATTGCCGAGATGCCGGGTCAGGATGTTGATATGGGGGCCGAAATGCCAATGGAAAACATGGAGCAACAACCACCACAAGGGATGCCACAATGACCGCCGCACAATTTGTTGGTTTGCTGTTTCTTGGGCGCGATGTAGCGCATAGCGTACACCTCAACACTCGCAGTTTCAGCAAGCACATGGCGCTGAACACGTTCTACAACGAGATTGTGGAACTAGCCGATACGTTTACCGAGGCATACCAAGGTCGGCATGGTTTGGTAGGGCAGATTGTTGTTCCTCCCAACAAAAAAGCCGCCAACATCATTGAGTTTTTGCAAGCTCAACTCGATGAAATTGAGGCTGTGCGATACGACGTGGTGGACAAAAAAGACACCGCTTTGCACAATTTGATTGACGAAATTGTGGCGTTGTACTTGTCTACCTTGTACAAACTGAGGTTTTTGGCATAAATGGCACTTTACGCAGATCGTGTAAAAGATAGTACCTCACTTACGGGTACTGGTGCAGTCACTTTGAGTGGTACTGCGCCAACTGGTTTTCAATCTTTTGCCACGGCGTTTGGTGCTAGTCCTGTTACGGTTGCATACTGTATTGCCGACCAGACGGGGAACAATTGGGAAGTTGGCACAGGCGTGTTTAACGGCACAACTGGTTTGACTCGCGTTACTGTTCTTGGGTCAAGCAACGGCGGTTCGTTGGTCAACTTTACTGGCGGCACGCAGGATGTGTTTTGTACCATTCCGGCCAACTACATTAATACACCTGTTGCACAAGCACAACTACTGGGATTTACCTCTACTTTAACCACTGCTGCACTTAGTATAACAGGTGCATCTGGTGCTAGTGGTACAGCAACCCTAACTTTTGCATTGCAGGGGTCTGCACCCTATGCTATTAATTCATATATAGTTGTTGCCGGTGTAGGAAATACGGGCTATAACGGCCTTTACCAAGTAACAGCTTGTACAACTACATCTGTTTCTTATCTTAATGCAACAACAGCTGCATCTTCCGGGGGTACAGTTGTTGCACCCGTATTATTAACAAAAGACAGCAGTGTTTACCAATTAATTGCAGCTACTAGCACCCAGAGTGCCTTTGTTTTACCAGATGTTACAACACTTCAACCGGGTTGGTTATTTAAAATAATAAATGGAACATCAAACTCGGTGCTAATGCAGGTCTATACATTTGGGGGCACAAATATTGTTAGTGCTCAGCAAAATACAGGATACAATTTTACTTGTATTAGTGCTTCAGCTAATGATGCTACTGGTTGGAGATTGGGTGTTAGTGAAGTATACTCAGGTGTTTCAGGAACTCAGACCACAGGCTCTGGATCTATGGTTCTGTCTGTTAGTCCAACAATTACTGGTACAATGAGTTTTACCGGCACTAGTACCTCAAACGCATTTTTTGGTACCGCACAAACAACAGGCCAGATGCAAATTGGTGGTACTGGGCAAACAGGTTTGATAAGACTAGGTCAATCAACAGCCTCGCAACCCATCCAAATTGGCTCCGGCGTAACTACTACTGCGACCACTGCGTCTGGTACAGCAAGTTCAATTTCTTCTACTACACTCACAGTAGGCGGCACTGTAACAGGAACATTCTCTATTGGTATGACACTGTCTGGTACCAACGTATTGCCAGGCACTTATATTACCGCAGGTTCGGGTACTAGTTGGACTGTTAACCAAACCCAAACCGTTACGTCTACCACTATCACAGGCACAACTCAAAAGTCTATTGATATCGGAATCAATGGTGCTTCTGGATCTATAACAGCTATCACACTTGGTTCAGCCACTACTGGTGCTACGTCTACAATTACTGTAAATGGAACGCTAAGACTAAAAGGGTATACAGTGAGTACATTGCCTGCTGCTGGTATTGCTGGTAGAATAGCATATGTTACTGATGCAACAGCTCCGAGTTATAATGATACTTTAACCGGCGGTGGAACAACAACAATCCCAGTTTTTGATAACGGAACTGCTTGGACAGCTCACTAAAAGAAAGAATAACATGGCTATCATCAAATCAATTGAAACCGGCTACGGCACTTACGCTGCAAGCAAAAGGCGAAATTGGCATTGCTTAATCGTACTGTGTACGATAAGGGATAAAAATTGTTAGGTTTTTCTCCCATCTCGGCGTTGCCAATTTCGACTATAGTTGCGCCGACGCCTCCAGCGCCTGGGGCTGTGCAGCTTTTGATTGAGATTAGATCGTTTACTGAACGGAGATTTTAATGGCTCTTACCCTCAAAGCTGTAACCACTCGGCTAGGTTACCAACAGATCACTTCTTTGAGCGCGTCAACCGCGCTCACCGTGCCCATCGTGGACGTTAACGGTTTGTCGTGCAAGCCTAGCATTGCTATCATCACCGCTGAGACTCAAGCAGTCCGGTGGCGTGACGACGATGTGGCCCCGACCGCTTCAGTCGGTATGCCTTTGGCCGCAGGCGTTACGCTGCAATACGACGGCGATCTGACCAAGATTCGGTTTATTGAGCAGACGGCCAGCGCCAAGATCAACGTCAGTTATTACGCATAAGGGGTCAGTCATGGACATTATTAACGATACTGCCGGTATGGACTACTTGACGTACTTTACGACCCAGATGCCAAAAGATTTGGCGTCTATGGCCGCGTTGCGCGATGAACTGGCGATCCGTCAGGGCGCATTGTCGGCAGCAGCAGACACCGTGAAACTGAAGGCCGATGCTGCGGCGGCGCTGGAAGTTGCCAAAACTGACGCTGCGGCAATTTTGGCTGATGCCAAAGAGCAAAACGCTGCGGCTAAAGCCAAGAAGACTGCACAAGACGCCCGTGAAAAAGAATTGAGCACCCGCGAAACTGACATGGCGGCTGCGTTTAGTGCCCGCGACAAAGAATTGAGCCTGCGTGAAAAGCAAGTTCAATCGCAGCAAGACTCTTTGGATGCCAAGGACGCCAGATTGTTTGCTGATGAAGCACAATTGTTTTCAGACCGAGCTGCGCTGGACGCACGCATCAAGGCGTTTCAAGACAAAGTGGCAGCACTTAACATTTAACCGTACTGGCCCAATGACCAGGGAATCTCAGGATTCAATAGATGAACGAAGAAGTTGAAGTAGTAGCGGAAGCACCCGCGCCGGAACAGGTGGCTACGGCAGCGCCTGCACCAGAAGACCAAACGCCGGAAGTAGCTGATGAAGCGCCTTCAGAAAAACTGTTCACGCAGGAAGAACTGAACGCTGAATTCGGCAAGCGTCTCGCAAGAGAACGCCGCAAGATGGAACGAGAGTTTGCTGCAAAGCAGGCACCTACCCCGTTAGTGGAAAACGCTGACACGCCAGAGGCTTACGCCGAGGCGTTGGCCTATCAAAAAGCCGAGCAGATTATCCGAGAGCGTGAGGTGCAAAAGCAGCAGTCGGAAACTCTTGAGAGCTACCGCGACAGGGAAGAAGAAGCACGGGACAAGTACGAGGACTTCGAGCAAGTTGCGTACAACCCCAACCTTCGGATTACTGAAGTGATGGCTCAGTCGATCCAAGCATCTGAAATCGGCCCTGATGTGGCTTATTTCTTGGGGGCCAACCCCAAAGAAGCAGATCGCATCTCCAAGTTGCAGCCTATTTTGCAGGCCAAAGAAATCGGGAAACTTGAGGCCAAATTGGCTGATAATCCCGTTGTCAAGAAAACGACCAGCGCACCAACTCCAATTGCGCCGGTCACCGCACGTTCTTCTGGTGCGCCTGTTTACGACACTACCGATCCTCGATCAGTCAAGACTATGAGCACAAGCGAATGGATTGCGGCTGACAGAGCTAGGCAGATGAAAAAACTTGAGCGCAACCGTTACTAACTTCATAAGGAAATTATTGTGGCTAATTCGATTCTTACCATTGACATGATTACGCGGAAGGCTCTCGAAATCCTCGAGAACAATCTGGTAATCACCCGCAATTGCAACCGACAGTACGACGACAGTTTTGCTGTTGAAGGTGCAAAGATTGGTTCAACCCTGCGTATTCGCTTGCCAGACCGCGCTCTGGTGACGGACGGTGCCGCTCTGCAAGTGCAGGACGACAACGAGCAGTACACCACTCTGTCTGTTGCTTCGCAAAAGCACATCGGTGTGAACTTCACTTCTGCTGAACTGACCATGCAGTTGGACGACTTTGCAGACCGCGTGCTAAAGCCTCGTATCAGCCAATTGGCATCGTCCATTGATGCTGACGTTGCGAACGCCTACAAGTCGATTTATTCGGCTGTTGGCACCCCAGGTACGACCCCCGGCACCTCGCTGGTTCTGCTGCAAGCGCAACAGAAACTCAACGAGAACGCAGCGGTTATGTCGCCACGTTACGCCACCGTCAACCCTGCTGCCAACGCCGCTCTGGTTGAAGGTATGAAAGGTCTCTTTAACCCAACCGATACTGTTTCAAAGCAGTTTAAGAACGGCATGATGGGCACCGGCGTGCTTGGCTTTGATGAAGTCAATATGTCGCAGTCAATCAAGCAGCACACTACTGGCTCACGTTCTACGACTGACACGATTTTGGTTAACGGTGCTGTTAGCACCCAAGGCCAAGCAACGATTAGCATTGACGGCGGTACTGGCTCGGCAACGATTGCTGTTGGCGACATTTTTACCATTGCCAACGTGTATTCGGTCAATCCACAGACCCGTGAGTCTACTGGTTCGTTGCAGCAGTTTGTTTGCACCGCCACCGCTACTGCATCTTCTGGTGCTTGGACGAACATTGCAATCAGCCCAGCAATCTATACCAGCGACAGCGCCTTGGCTACCGTTAACAGCTTCCCTGCTGATAACGCTGCTGTGACCTTCTTGGGTTCTGCTTCTACGCAGTACGCTCAGAATCTGGTCTACCACAAGGATGCGATCACGTTTGCTACTGCTGACCTCTTGATGCCGCAAGGTGTTGACATGGCCGCACGCGCTGTTCACAACGGTATCAGCCTGCGCGTTGTTCGTCAGTACGACATCAACAACGACCGTATGCCTTGCCGTATTGACGTTTTGTACGGCTTCAGCACTATTCGTCCACAGATGGCCTGCCGCATCTGGGGTTAATTCTTAATTTTTAGGGGTAAATATCATGGCACTTCCTACTATTGGTGGCGGTCAGCAAATTGGCGACGGCAACCTGAATGAGCTTCTTCTTGGTTTTAACGCGGCTCCACAGACTGCAACTGCAACCGCAACGCTGACTGTTACTCAAATCATCAACGGTCTTTTGGTTGGCAACCCTTCCACTAGCGCCGCAAGTTACACCCTGCCAACCGCAGCATTGATTGACGCTACGCTCACCAATGCCAAGGTCGGCAGCACGTTTGACTTGACCATCGTTAACTTGGGCACTTCATCGGGCCTGATTACGGTGGTGGTTGGTACTGGCATTACGGCTGTTGGAAACTTGGTTATCGCCATTACCGGCAGCGCGGCTGGCGTTGGAGGCGCGGCGCAATTCAAGTTCCGCAAAACTGGTGATGCTGCCTACACGGTGTATCGCATTGCATAAAAGAGGGGGCTTCGGCCCCCATTTTTCAAAGGACTAGAAAATGGCTAATACCAAGTCAGTCGGCGTTGCGTTTAGCGACCCAGAACTGGTGGCTGGCACGACGATCACGGGCGCTGTTATTGACTCTACGTCAAAGATTGCGTCCAATATCGCCAGCGGTTTTTCGGAGATGCAGCAAGGCGCGACTATCGCCACCACCAGCAACAGCGATGTGTACATGATTGTTGACGCGGCTGGTGTGCTTACCGGCGCTCGTTTTTCGGGTACTGATGCGTTGGCTGCTAGTGACACCAACTACATCACGTTTTCAATCACCAATCTAGGCACTAGCGGTTCTGGTTCAGCCGCTATGTTGGCGGCTACTGATGCCAATACGACCAAAACTACTGGTGGAACCGCGCTGACGGCTAACGCAGCTCGTTCGTTGACGCTCAACGGCACCGCAGCCAATCTGGTTGCGGCCGCTGGTGATCGTCTGCGTATCCGCGCAGCCGCAACTGGTACGCTTGCCAATACGGTGACATTCCCGGTTTACAACCTAATTTTTAGCGTTGCATAACCAAGGAGCTTTAGCCCCTTCCTTTTTTAAGGAATAAAAATGGGTAACACCAAATCAATCGGCGTCGCGTTTAGCGATCAAGACATTGATGGCGGCACCATTGGTGCCGTTACGCCGTCAACTGTAGTTGGCACGACTGTCTACGCAACCAGCGAAATCGGCTACACAGCCGCAGCACAGGGCACGGTCACTCAGTTGACCAGCAAGGCTACGGCTGTCACGTTGAACAAAGCTGCTGGCCGCATCACGATGAACAGTGCTGCTTTGGCTGGCAATACTGCGGTGTCGTTTGCACTAAACAACACGTTCATCAGTTCCAACGACATTGTTGTTTTGAACATCTCGGGCGGCGCGGTGGCTGATGTTACGGCGTACACCGTTTACGTTAGCAGCATGACTGCTGGTTCGGTAACGATTACGTTGCGTAATCTTACCGGCACTTCGCAATCGGAAGCGGTAATTGTAAACTTTGCGCTGATTCATTGCGTGTAACGAAAAGGGGGTAGTCATGACGACTGCTGGAGATCAGATCAACGCCGCTCTGCGGCTTTTGGGTGTTCTGGCAGAAGGCGAGACTACCTCCCCCGACGCATCTCAAGATGCGCTTTCGGCGCTGAACCAGATGATCGACTCTTGGTCTACTGAGCGTCTAATGATCTACAACACCATCGACCAGATTTTCACTTGGCCGTCTGGTGTGATTGAGCGCACGCTTGGGCCTACGGGTGACTTTGTTGGCGTGCGACCTGTGTTGCTGGACGATTCGACGTATTTCCGCGACCCAGGCACCAATGTTTCGTATGGCATCAAGTTCATCAATCAGTCCCAATATAACGGAATTGCTGTCAAGACGGTAACTTCAACGTATCCACAAGTGATGTGGATCAACATGGAGTTCCCCAACATCACCATGACCATCTATCCCAAGCCTACACGGGATTTGGAATGGCACTTTGTATCGGTGCAGCAACTGGCTGCGCCAGCCACGCTGGCAACGCAGATTTATATGCCGCCGGGTTACTTGCGGTGTTTCAAGTACAACTTGGCCTGCGAGATCGCGCCTGAGTTTGGTGTGGAGCCATCGCCTACGGTGCAGCGGATTGCCATGACCAGCAAGCGCAACCTCAAGCGCATCAACAACCCTGACGATGTGATGTCAATGCCTTACGCAATCGTGGCGACTCGCCAGAGGTTCAATGTGTACGCTGGAAACATGTAATGCACACTCCTATTCTGGGCTCAAGCTATGTGGCTCGCAGCGTCAACGCTGCGGCAAACCGCATGGTCAATCTGTTTCCAGAAGTGATTCCAGAAGGCGGCAAAGAGCCTGCTTTCCTTAACCGAGCGCCTGGGCTGGCGTTTTTGCAGACCGTTGGCACCGGCCCGATCCGAGGCTTGTGGGCGCATCAGACCAACGGGTCAAGTTTTTTTGTAGTGTCAGGCACAGAAGTTTACAAACTGACTTCCACTACCGCCACGCCGGTTAAACTTGGCGACGTGTCTGGCACGGGGCAAGTCAGCATTGCTGACAACGGCACGCAGATTTTCTTTGCCTGTAACGGCCCGAGCTACATTTATAACGAAGTTACCAACGTATTCCAGCAGATCACCGACATTGACTTTCCCGGTGCAAAGACGGTTGGCTACTTGGACGGCTACTTTATTTTTAACGAGCCAAGCGGTCAGCGTATCTGGGTCACCTCGATTCTGGAAGGCACTCAGATTGACCCGCTAGATTTTGCCAGCGCAGAAGGATCGCCCGACGGGCTGGTGGCCGTCAACGTCAACAACCGCGAAGCGTGGCTGTTTGGCACCGATTCGGTCGAAGTCTGGTACGACGCAGGGCTGGCCGACTTTCCACTTACGCGCATCCAAGGCGCGTTTTCTGAGGTTGGTTGCGTTGCGCCGTACTCTGTTGCCAAGCTGGACAACTCGCTGTTTTGGTTGGGCACCGATGCCCGCGGCCAAGGCATCATCTATCGGACGGTGGGCTACAACGCGCAGCGCGTCAGCACGCACGCCATTGAGTACGCCATCGCCCAGTACGCCGACATCAGCACGGCTGTGGCCTACACCTACCAGCAAGAGGGCCACGCCTTCTATGTGCTGAGTTTTGCCGAGGCCACTTGGGTGTTTGATGTGGCAACGACGGCTTGGCATGAGCGTGCCGGGTTTGAGGCTGGTGAATTTACCCGGCACCGCGCCAACACTCAATGTAACTTTGGCGGCACAACGGTTGTTGGCGACTACGAGAACGGCAACATCTACGCGCTTGATCTGGATGTCTATGCCGATAACGGTGAAATTCAGAAGTGGCTGCGGTCTTGGCGGGCGATCCCAACCGGCGAAAACACTCTCAGACGCACCGCGCACCATGCGTTGCAATTGGATTGCGAGTCTGGCGTCGGCTTGGATTCTCTTGACCCGCTAGGCGGGATGATGAAACCCCGCGTGATGTTGCGGTGGTCAGATGACGGTGGGCACACCTGGAGCAACGAGCATTGGTCTGACATGGGCGAGATAGGCCAGTTCAGCCACCGCGTGTTCTGGCGTCGGTTGGGCATGACGCTCAAGCTGCGGGATCGGGTGTATGAAGTGTCCGGCACCGACCCGGTGAAGATCGCCATCATGGGCGCTGAACTTCAAGTGAGCGGCACTAATGGCTAACAATCTTACCCAAATCCCTGCTATTCGAGTGCCTATCATTGACAGCCAAACCGGGTTGATGTCTCGGGAGTGGTATCGGTTTTTTGTCAATTTGTTTGATTTGACGGGCGAGGGGTCAAACGTTACATCTTTGGCTGATTTGCAAGTTGGGCCACCGACCGACACGGCGGTGCAGATTGGTGTTCCATACACCGACCTGTCGCCACGCGACGAACTGGGCACGCTAGCGTCAAAAAACAGCGTTAGTTTGACGACTGATGTCAGCGGCGTTTTGCCAACGGCTAACGGCGGCGCTAACGCTACTGCTGTTGCTACAGATAGTGTTACGTCACCACTTGCGTGGAACAGTTCATCCTATTCCCAGTACGCTCTGACTGCGTTGGCAAATGCGTTGACAATCAACGCAGACGAAAACGCCGCGCCGGTAGACGGTCAAAAAATGACGTTTCGGCTGAAGGACAACGGCACTGCTAGAGCGTTGACATGGACAACTGGTTCTGCCAAATCATTTCAAGTGATTGGCACGACGCTTCCAACAACCACTGTTGCAAATAAAACTGTGTACGTTGGTTGCAGTTATAACGCCGCTGACTCTCGTTGGGATGTACTTGCTGTTGGGCAAGAAGTCTAATGGCTCAGACCGTTACAACCCTTGCCAATGGCGACAAACAGATCGTCATTACAGGCACAGAAACGTGGACTTTCCCGTCTGATTGGAATGATGCTGCCAACAAGCTAGAGGCGTATGGCCGTGGCGGTAATGGCGCAACAGGAACTGCAAGTGTCAGCGGCGGTGGCGGCGGCAGTGGTTCATATCAAAAAGTATTAAATTTTCCGTTAAAGCTATATTCCCAAACGCCAAACCCGATTGACGGTCAGTTTGCAGTATTGCTTTCTACTGTTGATACGGAGTCAACTACACAGTATACGTTTTTCCTTGTTTACGCAGGCGATGATGGATTGAGTCCTCCCTCGCCTGTTTACAGTCGAGGAATAGGGGCCGGTGCGGGGCAAAACGCATCGGGTAACTTTGGCGGGAATGGGGCGGGTGACCCCTCGTACAACATTGATGTTGCCGTTACTGCAACTACTCCCAGCGCCAGTTATACAACCACTCACTTTGGCGGCAGTGCTGGCGGGGATGGTAGAATATCAACTACAGCCGCTGGTGGCGGCGGCGCTGGCGCAGCAGGCCCAAACGGTGCTGGCGGCGCAGGTGGAACAAACACCGCAACTCTTGGCACTACTGGCCGAGGCGGTGGCGGCGGTAACGGTGGCACAGCAGGATCAAATACCTCCGCAACAGGTGGCACAGCAGGAACTGGTGCGGGCGCTGGCGGTGCTGGTGGAGCAGCAAGCACATCAGGCAGCGCAGGCGGTGCTGGCACTAACGCCGCCACAACTTATATATTTTCTGGTGGTGGCGGTGGCGGTGCTGGTGACGGTACAGGTACTACGGTTGGTGGTGCTGGTGGCTTGTACGGTGCTGGCGGTGGCGGCGGCGCTTCGTCTACAATTTCAACGCAAGGCTTAGGTTCAAGCGGCGCATTGGTGATTACCTATACGCCAGTGGTTACAGCTACAAGCAGCAATTTTTTCTTGCTGTTTTAAACAAAATAATTTTGAGGTTTTTATGACCACAGCACTTACGCCTTCACCTAAAGCGCAGTTTTTGGCTAACGACGGCACGCCGCTGGTTGGGGGCAAGCTGTACACCTATGCTGCGGGCACCACGACACCGCTGGCAACGTACACCAGCTACTCAGGTCTTACGGCCAACACCAACCCCATCATCTTGGACTCGCGCGGCGAAGCTAATGTGTGGCTAAACGTTGGCCCGTACAAACTAGCGTTGTACGATGCCGATAACGCGCTAATTTGGACAGTAGATAACATCTATTCTGCTGGCAGCGGCGTTTTTAACGGGCCTGTTTCCGGCACTACAGCCACGTTCAGCGGTGCTTTGTCTGCTGCATCAGGCACATTCAGCGGCAATGTGTCTGCTGGCGGCAATGTGTTTACTGGGGCAGTAAGCGGCACTACGGGCACGTTTTCTGGCGCAGTTTCTGGCACTACGGGCACGTTTTCAGGTGCAATCTCAGGCACTACGGGAACGTTTTCAGGCAACGTGCAGATGTCATCAGCAAATGGCGGTCAGCTAGGAGGACTTCGGAATCGTGTCATCAACGGTAATTTCTACGCTGACCAAAGAAACTCCGGCGCATCACAGGCCATCACCGCAGGCGCGGCGCTGGCCTACACGGTAGACCGTTTTTACGCCTATTGCACGGGTGCAAACGTCACCGGACAGCGAGTAGCGGGAACAGCGCCCAACGCCTATCTGTATCGTTTCACAGGCGCTGCGTCTACCACCAAGATTGGTTTTGCCCAGCGCATTGAAAACCTCAACTGTCAAGACCTTGCGGGGCAGACCGCAACGTTGTCAATAGACTTGTCTAACAGCCTGCTGACCACCGTCACCTGGACAGCTTGGTACGCCAGCACCGCCAACACTTTTGGCACCTTGGCCGCGCCTACGCGGACGCAAATTGCCACGGGCACTTTCACAATAACTTCAACGCTGACCCGCTACAACACCAATATTACTATCCCATCTGCCGCCACCACGGGTATTGAAATTGAACTAAGTGTTGGGGCGCAAACTTCTGGAACGTGGAATATTGGAAACTGGCAGTTGGAATTTGGCAGTACCGCCACGCCATTCGAGCAACGTCCGATTGGGATGGAGTTGTCGTTATGTCAGAGGTACTACAACCGAATTACGCCGGGTGCCGCCAATACATTTGGTATCGGGCATGGTGTAAGCACCACACAAGTTGATACTGTAATTTATTTTTCGCCAATGCGTTCCGCAATAACTGCAATTGAACAGAGCGGTACGGCGACTGATTATCAACTGATAGGGGGTGTATCAACTGTATGTTCTGTTGTTCCAACATTTGTTGATGGGTCAATTTCTACATTAACAACTAGGTTTACCATTGCAAGCGGTGCAACAGCAAATGGCGCATATAGGTCAAGAGCAAATACTGCAAATGGTTATCTTGGATGGAGTGCAGAACTGTGAAAACGTACAAATATACCGACGAATCCAACACAGTTGTCCAAGTTTTTGACGAGGACAGCATTAGCAGGATGTCCATGATTGCATCTGCTTTGCCAGAGGGCACGGTGATTGACGCATACGTCGCCCCACCACCACCCATCCCCAGCAGCGTGACGCGCTTCCAAGCCCTTGCTACGCTCTCGGCTGGCGGTTATTTGGACACGGTGCACGCATACATTGACACCCTGCCGCGCAGCAATATCACAAGGTTGGCATTTGAGAACGCAACCGATTGGGAGCGCGCCAGCCCAACCGTCAATGCGCTGGCTACAATGCTGGGCTTGACAGACGCACAAATTGATGAGTTGTTTATCGCAGCCGCCGAGGTTTTTGCATGACAGTCACCGTTAAAGTCCTTATCCCGGCCAAGACCGCTGAGGCCACGCAAACGACGCAGTACACCGCGACCAACGTCACAACGATCATCGACAAGTTTACAGCGACGAACTACAGCGCCAGCGCCGCAACGATTAGCGTGAACTTGGTGACGGCAGCAGGGTCTTCCAGCGATAGCAACCTGATCACCAAGGATAAGACGCTGCAACCATCTGAGGTGTACACTTTCCCCGAAATCGTCGGCCAGGTGCTGTCGCCGTCGGCGTTCATCTCAACCATTGCTGGCACGGCCAGCGCGATCAACATTCGGGCGTCTGGGCGTGAAGTGACATGAAAATAGCCGTTGAAAAATTGACGCCTGAGTTGTTTGCCGAGGTGCTACCCCTTGGGCAAGAGGCTTGGGATGAATGTAGCGAGATTAAAAAAGACACTTGCTCGTTTCATGGTGAGCGCGGTTTTAAGATTGAACCCTTTGAAGCTCGATACTTAGACCTTGCGGAAAATGATCTGCTGCTTGCGTTTGTATTGCGCGACGACGAAAATGT
>Ga0209296_1001135_pt1 | contig 21170 bp, 31 predicted proteins | sample S_130206_EF_Meta_FD_187319 | JGI IMG/M metagenome (GOLD analysis project Ga0209296, IMG submission 187319) | Freshwater microbial communities from Lake Simoncouche, Canada to study carbon cycling - S_130206_EF_MetaG (SPAdes) (version 2) | ecosystem: Environmental > Aquatic > Freshwater > Lake ...
TGCTCAGTCATTTCAGCACCTCCTGCACCTCGATGCGTTCCCAGTTTGAATCACTATAGCTCTGGTGCGAGATTTGGTGGGTATATACATTTTGATATATTACCCATGTTCTAGGTTCTGGCTTGATACGGTAGTATTCTGGCGCGTCGTAAAAACCGATTTCTTGAGTTTCTCCAACATCTTCCCAGTGAGAATTACCAAATACGCCGGATTTAAATTGTAAGTTTTTACCATCCACTAATGCTTGCAAGAGTGGCAGAAATTCGTGTGCGTTGTGTTTCGTCATGATGCCGCGAGTGCTTGAAGTTTTTCGGACGTTGTTTTGAGATATACATCGAATGCCTTGAGTCCTTCTAGCATCTGGGCGGTGTACTCATCGCGCTGTACATAGACATGGAAGCTAGGCAAGCCACGGTGGTAGGCATAGAAGTGCCATCCTATCGCGCCGGTCACCGCAAGTGACCCGTGTACCTGGTCCCGATACTCATCTGGCAGTCCGCCGATCTGGTGGTATGTCAGCAGCTTGCTCGCCCTCGGACATTTGATCTCAAGTCCTTCGCCTGTCTCTAGGATCAAACCGTCGGGAGAGCATCCGAACAGGCCGTGTTTGCTCTTGGCGAAACCGATCGAGTCCACGAGTAGCCCGGTTAATTTGGAAAACTCTTGGATGGCCTCCGGCTCCTGCTCGATGCCGCGCTGGATGTCTGGCGTGACAAAAACCTTGGGGTCTGGATAACCAGCAATTTCCGCCAGCACCTGGCTAGTCGCCGTGATGCGCGCCTTGTGGCTCGTCTTGTCAGACTTTGTTAACCAGGCACCCATGCCGCTTGCCGTGAGGTGGCCGCGTCTGGCTTCAAACCATTCATCGCTGCGTTGGTCGCAGTCTACCAATGTGCATTCTGGGTATTTCATACTGCTGCTCCGTTTAGAATTTCCTCGGCGTTTTTCGGCAGAGCGAACGACACCACCGCGGCCGGTGCGCTTGGGGTTACATCGCGCATGCCAGAAATGGTGCGCGCTTCGTCGTCGTCGTGAATCCCCGAGAATCCAAATGCCACACGAGCGCACTGGATGAGCGCCTTGTGGCGCAGCATTCGCGTCTCCATTTTCCATGGGTCGGTGGCGCGCTTGCACTCAGCGAGGTACTCGGTGACCGAGGTAGGATGAGCGCGGTCCTTGCGGTGGATCGTGCAGGTCACACTGACCAGCTTGCCCTCGTCGAATGACTCGACGAACTGAAGACCGTCCATGTGCGGATGGTCGTTGCACATCCGGATCCAACCATCCACCGACACCACTGGCACGATGCCGCCGCCTTTGTTTGGAAAAGCGTAGAGTTCTTTCAACAATGGGTTAAGCCCGTACTCGTTGGCGACCACCACCAGGCTGAGCAACTCCTCGTTGGTCGCGCCTTTGAAGACGGTATTTTTAAGAGTGGCCAGCAGCTTGTCTGGATCGACCGAGTACTTGTCGGCCATGATAGCCAGGGCAGACGTTTTTTGTGTTTTTTCAATTTCGTTTTTCATAAAAGTAAAAAGGTTATGGTTGCGACCATGGCCGCGAAGATTGCCAGCGACACCCACCCGAGGTGGTTCAGCCGTTGGCGGCGTTTCCGCCTGCGATAAAAAGTGATCATTTTTTGATGATTCATGTTAGTAGACCAAGAAGGATGGGTCGGCGGGTGGCAGCGTTGCATGCAGCGCCTCGATGACATCCTCGTAGACGAATCGAATGAAACGCTTAGTGTGGATCTTCGCTGGGATCCGACCGGCGCGGTGCCATCTCAGCACCACCGCCGTGTTCATCCCTAACAACTCGGCAAGTTGAGCGGCGGTCAGCAGTTTCATGCTCATGCCTGCTGGTACATGACAAAGACGATCATCCAGATCGTCATGTTGATCCCCAAGAACGCGGCCATTACCATTTTCATGGTTCCACCTCCACGGCGTTGGCGGCGTCGGCCGCACGTTCCAGGTAGTATCTGGCGAAGCTAGATTCGGTTCGATGCTCTGCCATGGCGGCGATTTTGATTCTGTTTCTCAGTCCTCTATCCATCTGGATGGCAAGGATTGTGTTTTCGTTTTCGATGTTGTCGTTGTCTAGCGTTGCGTCAGGCATATGTGCCGTTGTATGCCGTAAAACGGCACAGGCAAGAAAAATTATCAAATTGCTTTAAATACTTTTTAAAAACGTACCGTAAAAAAACTTTAAATTTTTTGTTGTTTTCTTGTGTGCAGATGTTATGGCGAACAAATGAAAAGAAACAAAGCACGCGCCGCAGATAAGACAACTCTTGGAGTATCAATGCCTAAGACTTTAAAATGCAAGATCTCAGAGGCCGCCGAGGCTGATCGTCGCAACATGGCATCATGGTGCTGCATTCAGTTGGAAAAAGCACTCAAAGAACTCGGGTTCATCGACAGCAAACCAGACAAAAAATAATATTTTAGTGGCAACTATTTGGCAACTTTGCCACTAAATCAGAAACTTCCTAGTGTTCATATAGGGTCGGTTAATTCTTCGTAATGAATAGGTCGTCGGTTCAATTCCGACCAGCGGCTCCAAAATTCCTTGTACTTGCTAGGATTTGAAGTTACTCAAAAGCACTCGAAAGCACTCTTCAAATGGCAATAGTGGCAATTGTGGCAACCAATTCTGGCACCAAATGGGTAGGTTAAATACATTCAAACCGACGCTCACCGAAGGAGGTTGGATGGTATCGATCGGGCCATCGATGACGGCATCGGCTAAGCGCGTAAGAAAATTTTTCACCACCGAGTCTGCGGCCAAGAAATTCGCGGCCGCAGTTAAATCTCAACATGCCGCTGGCATGCGTGGAAGTATGATCCCCGCCGCGCTCGCCATCGATGCGGTTCGCGCTGCGGCGCTGCTGGAAGGCACCGGCATCACCATTTTTGAAGCGGCCTCGATGGCGGTGGCGAAGTTTAACTCCTCGAGCGCGGAGTTGTTTTGCGATCGATACCTGCGGACCATGAACGCGATGGAGAATGCCTGGTCAAATTCCTACCGACTGAGCATGACTGCGATCCCTCGTTGGTTGCCGCCCGAGTTTATGCAGCGTAGGTGCCATGGCATCGACCGCGTCGCCATCGAGGCGGCGTTGCGTGTCGTCCAACCGGCGCTGAAACAGTCGTCGCTCGACATGAAATCCACTCGAATTCTGGCGGTGGTGAATTTCCGACCTCGCCATCGTAAAGCCTCCGCGATCGAGATCCTCAGCGTGGGCCAGTGCGCTCGTCTCCTGCGTGTCTGTGAGTGTGCTGCTGAGCGCCGGGTCGTTGCGCTGTTGCTCTTTGCCGGAATCCGACCCGACGCGCAGAACGGGGAGATTGGTCGCCTAGAGTGGTCGGCGATCACCGATCAGATTTACATCTCCGCCGAGATCAGTAAGACCAGCAGCGATCGCTACATCCCGGTGAGCGCCCGACTCGGTCGTCTGCTGCGCGGTCACCCGTTGTCTGGCCCAGTGTGTCCACCGAACTGGCGGCGAGCATGGCAGCGCATTCGTCGCGATGCTGGCATCAGTGAAATGCATGATGTGCTGCGTCACACGTTCGCCTCAAACTACCTTGCGGCCCACGGCGAGGAAGCCACAAAAAATGTCATGGGTCACACCCAAGGATCGGTGACTCTATTTAGGCACTACCGTCGTGCGATTTTGCCAGCCGACGGCATCAAGTTTTTTCACTGAGTCGCCTGAAAATGCATCGCGTCGTACCCCCATTCGACCGCCGCAGAAATCCACCCTTGGCGGTAGAAGCATTCGATGATCTCAATGGGCATGTTCGACCTGACCGGCCACGCATCCTTGAATCCGTTGGTGCTGGGTGCCAAGTCGATCGCCGCGCCATACGCGTGAAGTGAGTAGGTGTTGCCGCCGCGCTTGTTTCTAAAATTGTACACGCCAGCATAGTCCGACGCGATCCGCATGATCGCCATGTTGTCGCCGTGCCGAGATTGGATGTCCTCGAGGACGCGCATAAGTGAGTGAGCGCAATCTTCGTGTACCCGGGTCGATAGCACCTGCTTGCCATCGTAAAAAGTCGGATAAGGAAACGTAATTTTGTCCAAAACAGTTTCGTTACCAGGCGAACCGTAGAATGCTTGGAGCGCCGACTGAGACTGTAGCGGCCATGGCGATGGGTGTGGCATCAGAGCATGCAGGTGAGCGCGACACGCCGCGATCGACCGCGGTCCCCAGAATCCATCTGGCTCTGCTCCCACGCGCCTCTGTAACGCCATGATCTCGCTATGCACCATGACTATTTATTTGCGTGATATTCGACTTGGATCGCGCCTGTCACCGGCTCGTAACGGACGCGGCCGTACTTGTTGAGGAACTCAAATCCGTCTGTTGGAGCGCAGCTTGTGCAGAGCGTCATCAGCGCGACGATCGCCGCAAGCGCGATGAGGATCCAAATGCCGGGTAGTGCTGAGTCGGCGATCATTTTGCTTTTACGTTGATGATTCCCATCAGTGCTAATCCGACGACTAGGATGCTGTTTTGCAACTCCGGATCAAGGTGGATGCCGCATGCCATGGCGATGGCAATGAGACCTTTCCAAGTGGATTCTTCCTTCAGTTTTTCGATGATTGCGTTCATGGTTATTTTAGGTTTTTGGTGATGATTGAGATGGCGGATAAAGTCGAAACGATGATGGCGGTCAACAGCGCGATGGTCTGCAACCACGGGTTGATCTCAGCCGGGACAATATTGAGAAATAGCCCGGCAATGGGCGCACCGATGCCATAGAGAAATTTGGTTCCGAGGTCAGTTGAGTCGAATGGATTCATTTGGGTGTAGCAGTGGTAGTGCGAACGATTTTTGAGATACGGAATCCTTTTGGGATCGTTGGTGCAGGTGGCACAATGAGCGTAGCAGACGGTTCGCTCTCCCCTGCAATGTTTACGCCTGTCACGTTCACCGCAGTCCGTGCGTCAGGTATCTGTACGGTTATCTGTGTTTCGGTAGTCGTGCCTATAGGCGCACCGTTGACGTATAGCGTGTATGAGTCTGCATTGAGCGTAGCGTCCCATGCAAACGTCACTGTTCGCTCGGCTAGTGCTAATGTGGCTAGTGCTAGTAGTAAAATTAATATATACATATTAAAATTTAGAAATAACATGCCAGTTTGTCCCATCGCTTATTATTGTTACAGTCGAATATTGAAGCGATAATACATATGTTATAGCTCCATCAATTGTTTCTGAATTTAATGGGTCTATTGTAACGGTATTGGCAGAATTATCTGTCTTTTTAAAAATATGAATCCGACCTGGGGTGTCATTTGCTGAATGACTAAGATTTGCAATAATAGCACCAGATGTTGCATTGCAAAGAATTGTTGTATCACCACGATAAACATACGCGTTTGCGGTTGTTGTTGCGTTTTTAAATGCGTTAACGCCAAATCCACCAGTAATGCTTACATACGATAAATTTGATACGCGAAGCAAACCAGTATTATTTGAAGACCCAAATTGTAATTCTGATGAGGCATTTGCATAACTGCTATTTCTTGTGTTTATTCTTGCAGCACTTGTAAAAGCTAATGGTGATGATTGATTCCAAAAAACCATTCCTTGATCAGAACCATCTTTAATATGTAATGATCTTGGCACAAGTAGGCTTTTACTTGAGGGTATGTTTTGTTCTGGGCCTGCTAGCACAAGTGGTAAATCCAAACTAGTACCTGATATACCTAATGGAAATTGTCCAATCGGAACAGTTGCCCACAAATGCCTAGACCTAAGTGCTTTCCCAGCACTATTTAAATGCAATGAGTCTTGCATTAGCCCTTTTGCATTAGCTTTTGCCCAACTCCTGAATAAATACCTCGCATCAAAAAATGTTTGATCTTTTTCTAATGCAAAATCAGTCATGGCTTGGCATTGCAAATCAACCGTTGCTTCACTTACGACTCCGGGCTGAGTAAAATCAACATAATGCGGCCCAACCATGATCCAATCTGTATTGGCAAATCCTGATGCTTTTGATTGATCGTAGATAGCCCTGAATCCCCCACCAGCGTCCCACTCTGTACGCCCAGTTTCCAAAAATGAACATTGCATTACATCTGGTGCTAGTCCTGACCAAATTGGATTGAATATATCATTTGGAATATTTATTTCACTTGGCGAGAATCCAGAAGGAGCCTCAAACGGTACATATATTACACCTCCACCAAGAGAATTGTAAATGCCAGCAGTTACAATTTCTAATGCAGTTCCAGAAACAGTAATTCGAATTTTAAATGCCGGGGTATTACTAGTCGGCAAAGTGTATTCATTATAAACTCCAATTTGGGTTGCGTTTTGTGTACTTACAGAAGTACCAGAGGTCACAGCAGTCCAAGTTCCAACATTTAAACTTGATTCATATTCAAGCGAATATGTCCCTGCAGTTGTGTTTGTAATAAATGCTATGGCAAATTTATTACCATAGCGGTGTGTTGTAACACCATTTAAATAGAACTGATAAGGTGTTGCACTTACAGGTGCTGTAGCAGTCGTTTTATTGATCCATTTTGTAGTTGCTGTACCACTAGTGGTTACCGAACCACCAAATGGCATTAATCCAAATGTTCCAGATGGCGCGCCGTTAGCGATTTTTGGTTCTCCAGTAATAAAACTATCACCCCAAGTCATTATTCTGATTGGCGCACTAACTGATCCACTGTCAAAGGCTGATAGTCTTTTTGCAACATAAGGCTGAGAATTGATGCGATGCCCAAATGTTTGAGGCATTTCTAAATTCAAACTTCTTAGCGTAGCATTGAAATCTGTAGAAATAGCGGTATTTACCTGTGCATTGGTAGGTGCAGCACCTGCTACAACCTGCCATGTTGCCGCACCACTAGCATCGGTTGCTGTCAATACTCGGCCTGTTACCGGAGTGTCGGTATACACAGGCAGCTTGCCAGTAGCATTTGGCAGAGTAATCGTTTTTGCAGATGTGGTAGCAGATTGGACGAGTGATGTCCTGTTGTTTACCGATGAAACTCCACTCCCCCATGTCAGAGTGTTCCCGATAAATCTCGTCGTTGTCGTTGGTGATTCATTGCTAGCACCATCAAAACCAATAACCGTAGAAGATGCCCCGTCTGAAGTACCTCCGATTGCTATCTGGCAACTCAATGTCCCATTTACTGCTCCGCGATTAATAAAAACATTGTCATTACCAGTAGTTATTCCACCGCCAGCCCCATTACCCATTGCTGTATTTCTTACACCAGTAGTTAGTTCTGCCAGTGTATTATTACCAATGCCTAAATTGGCTGATCCAGTGGTCAACGAGTAAAGCGAGTAAGAACCACAAGCCACATTTCGATCGCCTGTTGTTATTGCTGAAAAATTGCCAGCACCAACAGAAACATTTAAAAATCCAGAAAATCCAACTGCAGAAAATGCCAATCCACCACTTGATCCCCCAACAGCAACATTGTTGTTTGGCGCTGAACCTGTCGTTGCATCCATGTAAATGCGACCACCACCAACGGTTAGTTTCCCATTATTGCCTGTGCCTGTGAAGATCAAGCCGCTGTCTGCTCCGAGCGCACCGGCATTGTTGATCTGCACCGAGCCGGTTGTGCCTGCTGGGGTGGCGGCATTGCCTGCTGCTGGATCCACCGTGTAGATTGGCACTGACGCAGTCGTTTGCCTGGTAATGTCGCGCACCAGGGTGAGCGTGCCTTTTGCAGCGGTGATCACTGCGGCCGTGCTGTTGTGCTGCGCTTGTATGTCCCAGTACAGCACCGGCTCGTCCTCGGTGGTCGTGTCGGTATACAGCACCGTGACGATCGCGTTGGTCGTGCTGGTGGTGATAGTACCTGTAGCTGACGATTTCTGGAAAACCGCAGCGGTGTCAGGATCTTTACTGGATCGTTTTGCTGTAAAAATTAACGAGTACGATCCACCTGGTGTAAATGCCGCAGCACCGTTGGTGAGCGGTATGGTGAAACTCATTGAGTCGCCCCTGTATGCAGTGAGTTCGATCATTGTTTTCTGGGTGGGATAGTATTTATATTTTGTAAAAAGTCAAGCAAATCAAGGTAGTGGTTGACCTATATTGTTGAGTGCCTCGCGGCGTTTGGCACATGCCTGGCATGATTGTACTTTGGTACCGAGGACGGCATCAATTACCTTGGCTATAGGTTGTGCCACCCTAGCGACAAGGTCACCGAGTTTCACCTGGCGTTGAGTCGCCGGTGGTCCTTGCCATTGCTCGTCAGGATCGGTCATGCGGTTGATACTTGTGGGCCAGTTAATACTGGCAGTGATCCAAAGCGGTTTGATGTGAAATGCGTATACTGCATGTTCGCGACTCGCGTCTCGGTGGCAACGGCCTGCGGTTCCAGCGGGATGTCGAACCAATCGCTAAACTGAGTCGACATGTTACCTCCCCATTGCCATGAATCTGGCGTGACTAGAATCACTCCACCTGCTGGTGCAGATCCTACTCGACCGCCGTCATGCCAGTTCCACCACGTTTTCAATGCTGCAATGTATTGCCATGTCAGTCCGTAAACCGTTTTTGGCAGTGGTGTCGTGCTGTAGTTGAGCGGAACACCGACGCGGAATCTGGCTTTTGTCACCGTTGCATAATCCAATCCGTCACCCAAAATGCTTGAAACACATCCGCTTGTAGTTGCATCCGAACAAGTTGCTGGAAGTGTAATGTATGTTGCTGAATCTGCTGCTATGTCAGCAAAGAAAACTGATACGGTTGATTGGTTTGATCCAGAATCTTCAACCCATGTGAAATCATTTATAATAGCATCATCATCAGATCTAGCTGGATCGTAGCCAGACGGCAACAGCGACCCGCAAGAATTATTAAAACGATCAAACCCTCTGAAATTTGATGTCCCTGTAACATATTCGTCAGCAGCGTTGTATCCAAACCAATTAGCGGTTTTCCATTCACCTGTTATATTGTAACCAGATGCATATGCTCGACGATATTCTACCCAAGCGCTTTGGCATTCTGTGCGCGGCGCGGCACCCACTGGCATCGGACAACACCCGCAGGCGTTTAGTAATACGTTCGCCTCTGGTATGGTGGTAACAATCATCCTCGGGTGTGGGTTAGAATGCCACCGCACTGGGTTGCCTCGATGGTGCCGCATGCCACAGGCGTGAGGGTAGCAGCGCCGGATGCGACGACGAGTATACCGATTGGGATGACGATCGTGCCAGTGCCACTCGGTGATGCTGGGTTGGTGTTGCTGGTGTAGCTCTCGGACCCGGTATAGGCGATAGTCCCCCAGGCGGGTGTGCCACTCGCGGTTACGATGCCGCTGAGAAATACCTGGTCGTCGTCGTCGGTCGCTGGGTCGATGCCAGTCAGCGTAAGTTTGACCAGCCAAGATCCAGTAGTCGCCAAGACAATGCCACGGTACGGGACGTTGAAATTCTTATCACCACACATAAACAACCCGCCGGAGATTGCTTTGGTGTATGTGCCGTCGTCGACCGTGATGATCTCACCGAACGGACATGCGGTTGCTGTCGAGGTCGATGTAACACCCGGCTTCTGCACATTTATGATGGTGCCGTTCGGCGTCTCGCGCAGCACACCACCGTTCACCGAGGTGACCGTGGTCGCCCGGATGTAGTTGATGATGTCGCGCACGGTCGTCTCTACCGATCCCCCGCGCTGTGGCATGCTTGGCAGTTTCATTAGAAATATAGTGAGTTTTTATCGACCATGATTTTCTTTGCTCCCAGCCATTGCTCGGTTCGGTCCCATTTGTTTTTCTTTCCGGCCTTCACGGCGCGGTCGGCGCTCTTGATCCACTCGTAGCCAGATGGCGCGTTGGGAAATCCGGATGGGGTCGACCCTTCTTTTGCACCGGCGGTGGATGTTGACGGTGGCCCGTTGGTAAATGTTGTCGTCTTAGAAAGGATGGGCGCAAAGTCGTCGTAGGTGTCGATGCCCAGGTCGACGGCTTTTGCGTATTTCTCGGCTGCTGCGCTGAGTGCCGTCCTGTTTGCTGAGGTCTTGCTGTTTTGCCATGTGGCGATTTTCTCGCCGTCGGTGGCGCTCAGTGCGTAGCTGCCGCCGGTGCGGAATTCTGGATGTTCGAGTAGCGGCCGCGATACCACTGTCCACTCGACCTCGTAGGAAATCTCACCGGCGACGCCTGCTGTGGATCCACCTCCGTCGGCTTCAAACTCCCGGGTGACTGTCACCGTAAGCTCGCCCTGTAGTGGGTTGGTGCCGCTGATTGGTTCGATCTTTGCGGTGTCTACCTTGCCAATGTAGTCGCCCCATGATGTACCCACCGCTGGTGCTGCTGCCAGCAATGTGGCGTAGGGTCCGATGTACAGGAGGTCGGATTGTTTTGCACTGGCCGTTACCCCAATCTGCGGGTAGTTCGGCTTGAGGTAGGTAATGATTGATTCTGCGGCCATATGTATATGTTACCAGCTAAGTGTGAAGCCGCCATTCTGCGCGGCCTTGAGTGTGTCCTTGATCGATGCCAGCAATGGCATCATGCCGTCGCTAGTCTTTTTCATCGGCGTACCGTCGAGACTGAGGCCACGCGATTGGTATGAGTTCACCGCCCTCGATGGCGCGGTGCTTGGATCTTCACTGGCTTTGATCCGAGCGTCGACCATCGCGGCCGCTGCATTTTTGTTTGCCTCATCTTGGATGTTATACCCAGCCTCTGCCATCTTGTTAAGTTCCTCGCGGATGTCGCGCTGGCGCTCGAGCGCTTTGACTGCTTCGTTGTCTCCCTTTAATTTAGCAGTGAGCATAGCAGACTCTTCGTTGTAGAGCGCCATGTATTCCTTTCGACTTGCCATCTTGTCACGCTCGGCTTGCATCTCTTTTGCTATCTCGCCCTTGTCGATGATCGCCTCGGTGCCTTTGAGTATCCCGTTAGGGTCCATGTTCACCGGCACATTGGGCGCCTGTGGCTTGTCTTGGGACAATACCCCGTTGGCATCAAAACTTAGGTTTGATGGCAATTCTGTACCTTTACTTGCCGTTTTATCTAATAGATCCAATGCTTTTGTTAAACCTAATACATAAGGTGTTTTATTAAGTATTGCTCCAAGAACTTTAAGTATATCTGTTAAAAACGCTAAACTGTTTCCAGTAATATCCCCTATATCTTTACCTAGAGAACTTAGGTCGGCGTTGTCAGAGGCCGTGGCTATATCTTCCAGAGCGGGTAGTAGCCCGACTGTAAATCCGACTGAAAGTTGAGAAAGTTTTGTTTGCATTCCAGACATCGAATCGCCCAGATGGTCAAGAGCAGCTGCGTTATCTGCCAGAGTTTTACCTAGTCCACCAACTTGAGTGATAGCATTGGCAAACGCATTCGGATCGTTCAGCACGGCCAGCGCCTTGCCGCCTGATTTTCCAAATACCTCCATTGCACGAGCGGTCCGAGTCGCTGGATCTTTTATGCCTGAGATTGCCCTGGCGATGGCTTCGAATGCTTTCGCTGGATCCATGGCCGTGAGTGCCTCGGCGCTAAGTCCGAGCTTGGCGAACACCCCGGCTGTCTGGTCTCCGTCCTCGTTGACGCCTGCCAGTGCTTTCTGCATTTTGTTGAGCGCATCTGGTACCGAGTCGGCGGCGAGTCCAGCATTCTCAAATGCTCGTTGCATCACCACCAGTCCCTCACCGGCGGCACCTGTTCTGGTCATCATGTCCTGTAGCGCACCGCCCTGGTCGATGGCGCTCTTGATGGCGGCACCCATCGCGACGAATGGCGATGACAGTCCGGCCGCGGCAAGCCCCTTCTTGCCGAGAGACGCGATGGTCGAGTTGAATGACGACGCATCGGACCGTGCTTTTTTCAATCCCTTGCTGAAGTCTTTATCGCGGAGATAGAGACTGGCGTAGATGCTACCTATACTTCTCGAGGCCATTTACTTGGTGATCTTTTGTTTGAGTAATGCGAGCTTCACTTCGTTTTCCATTGCAGTGATACTGCACCTTTTTTCTGGCTTTGCATATTCTGGCAGGAAATCTCGGAGTTCTAGATTGCGACCGTTTCGGAGTTTCATCCCTTGAGACTGTGCAATGGTGAGTTGCACACTGGCGACTCGGTATTCGTCGCGCTTTTGTTTTTCGGTCCAGACTTTGATATAGGCATTGCCACAGTCTGGGTGCATGTTTTCCCACTCGGCCTCGGTCAGTCCGAGTTCAATTCTTGCAAAGGCGATTTCTTCGTGGTGCTTTTTTTTTCAGCCGTGGTCGACATCGCTTTGAATATCTCACCCACCGCCGCGAACAGACTTTCGTCCTCCTTGTCGGTCATGCTGGTGTACATGTCCTCGTGAGTTTTAAATTTCACAAAGTCGTCGTAGGGTAGCAATGCCCAGGCGATCTTGACCATGGCGGACGATAGTCGCTCGCCTTTGGTGTCTCGGTTCCAATCAAATCCAATGTCGGCCAAGCGCAGGCGCATGAGTCGCGCCGACGCATTGGTCCATTGGATGTCGAATGGCTCACCCGCTATGGTCATGGAGGCCATGATTAAACGGAGTAAGTTTTCGCACCGTCAATTTTGCAGGAGATCGAGAAGTCGACCGTGCCTTCAAATGAAATCGATTCATTCATGGCACCGATCACTGCGTTGAAGCCGATGGTCGCGGCGCTTGGCAAAGTGATGATGAATGCTTTGCTTAACCCGGTGTTGGCTCGGAGGTAGTCCTGACCCGTCGAGGCGTTGTCAAACTTACCTGTTAGTTCAAGTGTACCGTTGTCAATGAGTCCGGCCACAAATTCCTTCGCGGTGGAGTCGTTGGTGGTGATATCGATGAATGGCACCTCGGCTCCAGAGAGCGTGATGTCATTGATCCCTGTGATAGCCACGGCGTTGACCGAGACTGTGGTGCCGAATGCTTTGCTTTTAGCCATGTTTTTGATGTCTGCTTCACAGCAGTCAGTTTTTTATTGTTAGTTTAGTTGGTGAGTGAGTGACCTCGGTATTCCACGAGTTCGCCGTAGAGCTTCGTGTCGGTTTCGTAGGTGGAGTTGGACGATGAGAATGATAGTGAGGTGCTGCTTGAGCCGGGGAGTGTGATGCCCTCGATGTCGGTCTTGAGTGCCGCCGTGATTGCGATCACCGACACCTTGGTCTTCGCCCATATAGAAAACTGGATGAGCGGAAATGATAGTGACCTGTTGCCGTCGTTAGTATTTTCGGACAGAGTGCTGACCGTCTGCGCGACGATGTAGGGTGCCACCGCGTCACCGTCGGCGATGTCCCAGAAGAACCGATTGCCGATGAGCGGCGAGAGTGTGGCACCTGCTACCACCGCATCATAGATGTCTGATTGGTAGCTCATGAGGATTTCGCCAGGATGCGGGTGAGGTAGAGGTCGAGCTGTGCCGCCATGGCACCAGCGACCTTCTCTTGCGTGGCATCGATCGCCGGGCGTATGTATGGTTGTGCAGGTGTCTTGCTTGTACCAAACTCAATTAGGTGAGAATAATTTGTTGGCACAGCTTCCATGCTATACTTTTTGCCAGTCTTCTTGTTTGTCCTTTTGACTATTTTTCTATACCCTTTGAGCGGTCCGACTTTTGCTGTCTTGCTGCCAGTTTTACCCGTGATGATGAGCGTGATCGATTTAGTCAGTGCGCCTGAGTCTTTGCTTCTGGCCGCGAAACTCTTGGCAGATGTGCGAATGAGGATCGCGCCGGCGCGAAGCACTGATAGCTCGGCACCTTTGCGTAGCTTCTTGGGTAGTGCATCAATCTCCCGCAAGAGGTCGTTAAACTTCTTTTTCTCGATGGCGAGTGATTGTAGGGTAGCCATTAGGAGAGCGATTGATAGGTCACGGTGTCGAGGAGGAGAGACGCCTGGCGGCCTTCCTCGGTGATGCCGGTGATGTTGAAAAATTTGCTGCGGTAGAGCAGTCGGTAGCCGGTGCTGGTGATGGTACGGTAGCGGATGCGAAATTGCTGGACCTCTGTGGCGCGGTCGGCGTCGGCGATGTCTACCTCGTTGGGTTTAGCTTTTGCGGTGACCAGCTCGGCCCACACCGTGGCGTGGTCAGACCATGTCTCGACTCTCGATCCGGTAGCGTCCTTGGAAAAGACGCGCACTTGGATGACGACGCGGCGGTCGAGCTTGCCCGGGTTCATACAAACCAACCTCCTATTTTCTGCTGCTCGATGAGTGCCTTGAGTGAGTAGGGTAGCTCGGCGGTGATGCTACCGATGACCACTGGCACACGGTTTTCGTATAGGTGAGCGGTGAGCAACTGGACCGCGTGGCGTTGTCCTGGCGTGACGGCCGACATGACTGTCTGGCCAGCGGTAAATGTGATCTGGATTGCGTCGACCCGGTCCTCGACCGTTGGCAGGTCGATGACAAACTGCACCATGCCTGGCAGCGAGCCGGTGATGACGCGGTAGTCTGCCGATGAGATTGTCGTCAGTACATTGGATCCACTCGGGTAGTACTTGACGTGCGTCACCGAGGTCAGCGGCGACCTGTACAGGTTGACGGTGTCGAGAAACTCTGGACCAGTCAGTCCGACCCATGAGTTAGCACTGACTCGGTGGTGACTGTGCATGGCCACACGGCCAGTGACGTTGTCGACGTACTCACGGGCCACGCCGATGAGCGCCTCGATGTACGTTAAATCGTCCTCGGAATCCACCCGCAGATGCGCCGATGCCTGCTCGACAGAGATTGGCTCAGTGGTCGGCGGCGTGATCAGCGTATAGAACGGCCGCTGTGTGCGCGGCGGGGTATAGAACGGGTCAGACATTTAGCGAGGCGTTTTCTGTTTTTGGCTTTGCCGCAGCGGTTTCGCGCTGTGCTTTCGCCGGGGTAATGAATGCAACAGCGTCGCCGTCTGCCACCGCGATTGCGGCGGCGAGGTGGTCCATGTCATGCACTGAGCCTTGCTCACGGTGGATGCCCTGGACACATACGGTTCTGACGAATTGCACTAGCATATAGGAAAGTGAAAGGTGGACCGGTGTTACCCGATCCACCTAGTAGGTGTTAATTAAGCACCGAGCGCATCAAGTTGCGCCGCAAACGATTTCGGACGGACAACACCGCCGTCGTAGTAGGTCGAGGCGACGAGCGAATAGATGCCGCTGATCGCGTTGGTCTTGTCGCGGACCATCTCGAGGGAAACACCACCCCAGTAACCTACGACATAGTCAGCGAAGTTGCCGAAGAAGATCGCCGATGCGAGCGAGCTGGATCCTTTGGTAAGGGTCCGGCTGACGGCATTGGTGAACAATGGTGTGTAACCATTAAGCAATCCGCTGTCGCCCAGTATGAACCGGTCGCCATAGGTTGCATTGATGGCCGTGCTTTTGAGCTTACCGCGAATTTGTCCATTGGACACATAGTGCAAGTTGCCGAGCAATGCGTTTGCAGTGTCTACCGCTGTCTCAAGCGCAACGAGTCCTGCGACCGTTGGTGCGAGTCCGTTAGTGCCACCTGCATAGGATCCAATGCCCGAGGTGCCAGCGATGCCATTGGCCTCGTTGGTGCCGGAGCCGTGGAAGAATGCCGCTTCTTGTGTGGCACCCATTTGCGTAGCGAGGTGACCGCGAAGGATCGTCTCAATGGCAACTGAGGATTGCAGAAGCAAACGCTCGCTGATGTCGATGTAGGCTGGCAAACGCTTAGGCGTAAGCTGAAGCATAGAGGTCGTCGGAGATACTTCGTCGGAGGTTCCGTTTTCTGCTTTTCCTGCGGCGGCGGTACCAGCGATGAGGCGTGGCAAGTCGAGGTTGCCAGTGAGTCCCTCAAGCACCGTGGCACCTGCTAGACGCATAACCGACGCGTTGAAGAAGTCGTCGAGCAATCCACGCTTTTCAACTTGGATCGTGTTGCCGCCTTCACCACCGGAGGATCCGGTCGCTGTCATGTCGCGGTTTTCACGGCGGACTAGGAGACGCGGCAGAAGGATGCCACCGGCGCTGATGCCTGCGGAACGAGCTTCTGTTTCGCCTTCGCGGATCATCTCGGCCTCGATGCCGTCGATGACTGTGGCACCGCCCTTTGCGGAGCGGTAGAGGTGGTTCAAGACCTTGTTAAAGTCGAACGTGTTGACATCGCGTTGTTCACCGGTATTCAACACCGGAGTGCTGCGTGTTGCGCCTTCGCGTTGCATTTGGCGGACCTCTGCGTCGATCGATGCAGTGAGTCCGTCGATGTCACCTTCCATGGCGCGGATCTTCGTTTCCTCGTCAGGTGTTAGTGAGCGGTTTTGAGTCCCGACGAAGTCGAGGATTTCGCGTACTTGCTTCATCAGCGAGCCGCGCTTTTCTTGCAGTTCTTTTAGTTTCATGTGGTGGGCGTCTGCTTCACAGCAGTCGTATTTTTGTTTTGTTAGACGGCAGGCTTGCTGATGCCCCACCGTCGCTGCCAGTGACTTAGGGAGTGGTTTTCAAGAGGTGCCGGGGTCGGCGTTTCCTCTAGTTGAAAATCTTTGATGAGAGTGGTGATCGAGCGGACATCGACCTCGGTGTCCTCGTAGGCCGGGTAGGTCACCGGCGAGACATCGTAGAGGCGCGATACCTTGGTGATGGTGCGCTCAAAGACCGTGACGCCGTTTTTGTCCATGGTTTCAACCCAGCTTTGTCCGTCCTTTGAGACGGTGAAACTGAACGAGCTTTGATCGATGTCACCGCGCCGAAGAGAGACGAGAAGGTCGCGACCGACTTGCGTGTCCGGTGCTTCAAACATGTAGCTCAGACCGATGTCATCGATGCCGAGCGTGAGAGTTCCTTCACCATTTTTTGACCGAGCCAGAATCAAATCTGCCTCATGGTTGAAGAGTGCGCGGACATCATCTAGCAGCACATCGTCGAATGCACCTGGTGCGATCGTTTCGTAGAATTGCCGCTCGGGATCTCCGAGGTTGCCTGAGCGAGAATTGAATTTCGCTGCGTAGCCGAAGATGATGTTGCTCTGCTCGCTGTCACCGATGGCGCGTAGCTCGATGGGTGCCGTGAGTCGGCGTGACTCGCGGCCTCCGAGAGTGATGGTTTGGAGAGTCTTCATGGTGCGGCGGGTGCGGGTTCGGTGGCCTTCGCTTGTGCGGCTCCACCGGTGTTGTTGAATGGCAGCGCGTAGTCGTCGCCGCCGTCTGTTGGTGCGATGCGGCGTTCGTCGATGCGCTCGCGGATGTCGTTGACCGAGTAGACGCCGATGCCGCGCATCGTCTGGAAGTAGGCCGCCTTGGATGCGAGGTCGGCATTCGCCAGGGCGTCGCGGTCGAAGCGGAAATAGAATCCCGACTGCTGCTCTTGAGTGGTAAGCAATGTCATGGCCATCGACTGCTCCCACGCGACGAGGTGCGGATCCAAGCAGTTGTTCAAGAATCCGAGCGTCTGCTGCTCGATGCCGGTCCCCCATGTGGTCGAGGCCGTAGAGTCGCCGACCATGAAGGGCGGGATGCCGTAGAACCGTGCGATCTCCTGCAACTCGAAGCGGCGGGATCCGAGAAACTCGGCGTCCACCATGCTCATGCCGTTGGTCTGTTTGAAATCAAAACCACCGTGCATGATCGGGACGCGACCAGCATTTTTTGCACCGGCGGTGTTGCGGTCCCACTCGGTCCGAGCGTCTTCCATCTGCTTTGATGAAAGCGCCTGTGGTGCGACTAGGTAGCCCGGGAAGTGGGTGCCTTCGCGCATGAGTTTGCCAGCGGCCTCGGTCTGTGCCAGGCAGGTGCCAATCGACTCGCGCAGCATGCGGATCGGTGAGACGCCCTCGATGCCGTCGCGGCTGATGCCTCGCACATGTAGGATGTCGTGGCGGGTGAGAATGTCCTTGGTGCCTTTGACCTCATAGGAAATATAGCACTCGCCATTTGGACGCATCACCTTGCGCGGTGTTACATCGTTGGGGTTGAGCCACTGGATCGCCCGTGGCTCACCGAACGGGTCACGGTAGACCCGAGCGTAGCCATTGCCGCCGAGGCCCTTCGATACTTCCATGAGTTGGCGTAGCTCGAATGTAGTGTGCAGCTCGGACGGGATGCCACCGATGCACCGAATGCCTGGGTGATCGGTGACTTCAAGCGGTCCGTCGGGTGTGTCGCGGTATAGATAAATCGGGAGCTTCGCGATCATGTCGGCCAGCAGTCGGACGCAGGCCGTAACAGCGGCGACGTTCAGCGCAGTGTTCTCAGTAACAACTGCACCGGACGCCGCCGGAGTGCTGATAAGGTGCAGGATGCCGTTTTGTAAGTCATTGCTAGAACGCGACTCACGTTGGTTTTTGCCACGAAATGACAAGCCAGTCATCGCGCTGATATTCGCGAATGATAGTACTCCCCTGCTCTTATTAAGTATGTTTCGCAACATTCTTGGACGCTATGCTGTATTAAAATTATAGACTTGTCAAGCTGATAGCATTATAATCACAGGTATGAAAAAATTATTGGCACTATATTTCCTAGTGGTCGGGTGTTCGACAACTCCGAGAAACCCCGAGAAATATGTAGAATGGGAAAACAACTCGTGCTTGCCCACTGCGATCACCATGCGTTATGGGTTGAGAAACTCGACGAAGTGGTCCGAGGTGTTGCTGTACCAATACACATCGTTGAAGACTGGCGAAGTGAAAGGTCACGCCGTCTGTGCATACATTTACCCGGTCGGGTCCAATAAACTCTGGGTGTATGACTACGAAGGAAGCACCAGAATCAAAGCATACATCAATGACCCGATGATGATTGCCCAGCTTGCTGAGGTTGCCCGTGGTCGCCTACACCACCAAGTGTCTGAGGCTGAGTATTTAAAAGACAAAGAATGATCCCGCGACATCTTCCGGTCTTGTCATTGCTCTACCTATAGCCATGAGCGCTGCGACAACTGGGTCAATTTTGTTTTGCGCGGTGTCCTTGTTTGGGTACACGTTGTCCTTGCAGTCGTAGCGGCCGGTGACGTTACCGATCGCCCAGGCTAGCACTGGGTCGCCATCGTGGATGATGCGGCCGCTGCGGATGAGTGCGTCGAGTTGCTTCATCGGCTCGGACATGGTCAGCACCGTGTTCCTATACTCGACCACCGGAATGCCTTCGCGTTGTAGCGCTGGGAAAACTCCCCATGCTCGGTTTGGGTCGCTCGGCATTTCAAGTACCTGGTATTCGCGGCACAGGTCGATCGCGTCGTGTTTGAAATTCTCAAGGTCGGTGACGTCTTCACCGGCGGACTCGATGTGTCCTTTGATCTGCCAGTTCCGGTAGTGCTGGTTCTCGGGTAGATCGAGCGTGGTTGCTGGCAGGTAGTACTTGCCGAATAGTACATAGCGCTTATCTGGCAGGCAGAACAACTGCATGAGCGCCACAAGGTCGTGTTTGCTGGCTAGGTCACCGGCTAGGTAGCATGGGTATTCTTTGTAGTCCTCGCGGGTGCCAGCAATGCCGAGCTTGTTCCAGTCGGACACGTTGAAGAATCCATCCTTGGCGCTGACCCACTGGTTAAGGTATTTTGTTTTGAATGCTGATTGCTTGCTAGCATTTTGCTGTGCCACTTTCAGCTCGGCCATGATCCGGTCGGCGTTGATTGATATACCGAAATTTGGGTTGGCTTTGACCAGCGCCGCTTCGCAGTCCCACCTATCTCCGTCATCGATGGTCCAGATGATGGCAAAGCAGTTCTCATCCTCGAACCCGCCGGTGTTCTCTAGCAGTCGCTCGCAGGATTTCCAATCCTCGCGGCATGGTCCCGCAGTGTCGGCACCTGCGGTCGAGATCACCAGGCTGAGTGGTTGGTCACGAGCGCCCATGCCCGTCTCCATCGTGTCGACGAGATCGCTGGTTTTGTGTTCGTGATACTCGTCGATGATCGCGCAGTGCGGCGACGATCCATCACCCGGCTTACCGATCACCGGAATGAATTTTGAATTGTCTCGCTCGATGATCAGTGACTGCGCGTTGATCGTAATGCCTAGCCCGGGTGCAAGTTGCGGGTGACTGATCGCCATTTGCCTCGCCGGTCCGAATACCTCCCACGCCTGCTTCTCGGATGTAGCACCAGAGTATACTTCAGATCCATGCTCGCCGTCCTTGGCTAGCATGTACATGCCGATGCCAGCGCCGATGATCGACTTGCCATTTTTACGCGGCACATAGATGCGAGCTTTCTGATACCTGCGCTTGCCATTAGACTTCTTGACCCACCCGAATATAGAGCATAGCACAAACTGCTGCCACGGTTCTAGCTTGATCGTTTGAGGTAGCCGGGTGATCGGGTCCGGCTTTGCCCACTTACCTTTGACGTGTGGCAGTAGTTCGATAAACCTACAGACATGCTCCGCCTTGTCCTTATTGTAGATGTAGGGAAATGACTTGGTGATCGATGACGCGGTGTCGCGCACATGCCGCTCGCATGCTAGTCTCACCCATTTGCATGCGGTAACTTTTCCTTTCAGCACATCGGCGACGTACTTCGCCGCCGCCCGACTGTGCGGGTGCTTGACTACTGGTCGCACTGGGGATCGGCACAGTCGCCGTGGTTCTCGGTTTGGAATCCACCGTCACCCAGGTACCGGTGACCGTCGACGATTTGTCCTGGTCGAATCGGCTCGGTAGGTTCGCCGGGTTTGACAACGCCGGCCGCGAAGATGCGCTCGTAAGCTGAGCGGAATTTCTCGCCGTCGACCGCCCGAGGTTTCGACCCTTTGCTCATAAATCGGCAAATGGGTTGGTCGCGGCCTTCTGCACCACCGTGACTTTGTTTCGACTCGCCGGGGTCAGTCCGTAGGCCGCGCTGATCCGCAGGTAGGTCAGCGCTGCGGTGGTCTGGATAGTGAAGCTACCGTTCTTTACTTCACCGCGCTCCGTTATGCTCTTCAGTCCGTTCTGCTCGATGTCGAGTTGAGCATCGTGGCCGTGCTGCGCGGCCATCGCCAGGTTGATCATGTTGCGCCGGTCGAGCTTGGTCAGCACCACACCAGCCGCAGTGAGTTCGCGGGTCACGTCGTTCCACGTCTCAAGCGCCACGCCGACCATGTCAGTCGGTGGCGGTCCCATGTCGCCCGAGTAAATAGGCGCGGTCGTTTTAATTTTCCTAACTCGCATGTTTCACAACATTCGTCAGGCACACCAATTGCAACAAAAGTGCATTTGGTCAAGTTTTATGTTATGTTGGTCCTACGCGAAAATTTTTTTTTTGATCAAAACACGTTTCTGCG
>Ga0209296_1001137_pt1 | contig 21150 bp, 5 predicted proteins | sample S_130206_EF_Meta_FD_187319 | JGI IMG/M metagenome (GOLD analysis project Ga0209296, IMG submission 187319) | Freshwater microbial communities from Lake Simoncouche, Canada to study carbon cycling - S_130206_EF_MetaG (SPAdes) (version 2) | ecosystem: Environmental > Aquatic > Freshwater > Lake ...
ATGGTAATATTACGTCTTTAACAGGAAGTAATGGTAATATCACAAATTTAACAGGAAACACGTTTACAAGTACAAATGGTAATATTACGTCTTTAACAGGAAGTAATGGTAATATCACAAATTTAACAGGAAACACGTTTACAAGTACAAATGGTAATATTACGTCTTTAACAGGAAGTAATGGTAATATCACAAATTTAACGGGAACCACAATAACAGGTTCAAATGTTAAAGTAACAAATGATTTAAATGTTGGTGGTAAGATAATAGCAACTGGTGATATTTCAGGTTCTAACTTAAATTTAACAGGAAATGCAACAATTGATGGTAATATAGTTTTAAAAGGTAACATTAGTATTGGTGACCAAAATACAGATTTTGTTACATTTGGTGCCGATGTTAGTTCTTCAATCTTACCTGATATAAACAACACATTTGATTTAGGTTCCGCAACTAAAAACTGGAGAGATTTATATGTTAGTGGTACCGCAAATGTCGATATTTTAAACGCAAGGGTAGTTTCGTTTACGGATTTAAGTGTTGCAGGTAACTTTTCAGTTACAGGTTCAGAATTCATTAATCAAAATTTATTTGTTGGTGGTAACGGTAAGGTAACAGGTTCATTTGAAGTGGTTGGAGCAACAAGTTTAGATTCAACTTTAGCTGTTACGGGTGCCGCAACATTTAAAAACAATGTTAACGTATTTGGTGATATAGCAACAACTGGTTCCGCAAATGTAAACACAAACCTATTTGTCGGTGGAAATGGTAAAATAACCGGTTCTTTAGAAGTATTTGGTACAACAACATTAGATTCTACACTAACAGTAACCGGCTCCGCAACATTTAAAAACAATGTTAACGTATTTGGTGATATAGCAACAACTGGTTCCGCAAATGTAAACACAAACTTATTTGTTGGCGGAAACGGAAAAGTTACAGGCTCATTTGAGGCAGTTGGCGCCGCAACATTAGATTCTACTTTAGCTGTTACGGGTGCCGTAACATTAAAAAATAACCTAAATGTTTATGGTGATGTATCAACAACCGGTTCTGAATATGTAAATACAAACTTATTTGTTGGTGGTAACGGTAAGGTAACGGGTTCATTTGAAGTGGTTGGTGCAACCAACTTAGATTCGACTTTAATTGTTACAGGTTCCGCCACATTTAAAAATAATGTTAGTATATCAGGAAGTACATCAACAACAGGTTCAGAATTCATTAATGAAAATTTATTTGTTGGCGGTAACGGTAAGGTAACAGGTTCATTTGAAGTGGTTGGAGCAACAAGTTTGGATTCAACATTAATTGTCACTGGTTCATCTACATTAAAATCAACGTTAGAGGTTCAAGGGATAACGAATTTAGATTCAAGTTTAAATGTTACGGGGTCCGTATTGATGAAAGATACATTAACTGTATCAGGAAATACATCGGTTGGTGGTAACATTAACCTAACAGGTAACTTATATATTTCAGGTAATTTAGAAATATTTAATAGTGCGTCTTTTGTTCATATATCATCATCAATTATCGAATTAGATGACAATATCATTAGATTAAATGCATATTCACCGTTTTTAAGATATGCGGGCTTTGAAGTTATTGATTCTGGGTCTTCAGGTGTTTCGGCATCAATGGTTTGGGATTCACAAAATGATTATTGGATGTTCTCTTCTGGTAGCGGACAAACAAGTAAAATTATCGGTACCACATATGGTGCTTATGGTTCAGAAACTAGTTTAACAACTAACACAATACCAAAAGGAACTTCAGCAAGCACTGTTGGCGATAGTTTATTAACAGATAACGCAACAACATTAAGTTATAATACCAATAAGTTTCAAGTGGCAGCATCGGATGGTGCTACTTTAATTGCGGGTAACGTAACAGTTAGTGCTGCCGGTGGTTCGGATGGTGCTACCAAAACTTCAAGAGTAACATTTAGAAATTCAAGCAATGTTTTAGGTTACGTATCAACAACAGAAACAACAAATGAATTAGATGGTATTTTAGGATACAACCATACAAGTGGTGTTCTTGAATTCTCAACATTAATTGACGGAGGAACATATTAATAAATAAAGGGGAGATAACTCCCCTTTTTACTAAAATAAAAATTAAGTGACAAGCTTTACACAAGAAAAAAAAATTGATATATTTAAAAAATGAGATTTAATTTATTCTATTTTATTTAGTGTAGTATTTATATTAATATGGCAACATCGAGACCCTTTGCATACAATACCGGTTCAACAATATCTGGAACAATTCAAGTTGGTAATTTAGCTATTGGCACAACTCGCGCCAATTATTTACCGATTGGAGATATTAAATGGTGGAACGGACCCGATGAAGATTTGGGTTACGTAATTGCTCAACCTGTAAGTGGGGGCACACAACCATCACCCATATCGGGGGTAACGGCATCTATTGGTTTCTTTAGGTCAACATCATTAACTGAGGCATCATTTGTTCAAATAGCAAATAGAATAACAAGTCAAGGTTTTACAACTGGAAGACAAGCTTCTTCATGGTTAACCGACAACGGTTATTGGAATTCATATCCACTTAATCAATTAAGTTTCTATGTTACAGATGATGCTTATGCAATATGCTATAATCCATCGACAATAATAACAATATATGATGGTGATACAATTGGTATAAATGATATTATTTATCAAGCACCATTGGGTACCGATGTCTATACAATTGCTGAATTACAAACTCTTTTAGGGGTTGGTAGTACAACTTTTTATATAAGAAATTCAGATTTAACCAACACCGTTTTCACCATTACCGATAATGGGAGTGGAACGGCTCGTGTATCTGCATCGGCAGCTTGCGTATCGCCAACCCCAACACCAACCAATACCGTTACACCAACAAGAACATTAACACCAACACCGTCAATTACAGCAACAATTACACCAACAATCACACCAACCAACACCGTTACACCAACAAGAACAATTACACCAACACCATCTATTACAGCAACAATCACACCAACCAATACGGTAACACCAACAAGAACAATTACACCAACACCATCTATCACTGCAACTATTACACCTACTAATACGGTAACACCAACGAATACCATAACACCAACACCATCTATTACAGCAACAATTACACCAACAAGAACAATTACACCAACACCATCTATTACTGCAACAATGACGATGACACCAACACCGTCGATTACTGCTACAATAACACCAACAAATACAATCACACCAACAAATACTATCACACCTACACCGTCAATTACGGCTACAATTACACCAACACCATCGATTACTGCAACAAGAACAATTACACCAACACCGTCGATTACTGCTACAATAACACCAACAAATACAATTACACCAACACCGTCTATTACAGCGACAATGACGATGACACCAACACCAAGTTTAACAAGAACACCTGCGGCGATTGTGGCAACCACATCATTTGCGTCACCATCATGTTTTGGTGGTAGCAACGGTTCAATTACGGTTACAGGTATAAGTGGAGGATTTGGTGCACCTTTTCAAACTAAGTTAAATGTTGGTGGAACATATGCAACATGGACAACATCTGTAACCTATAGTAGTTTAGCTGCGGGAAGTTATACGATATATGTAAGAGACGTTAACTTAAGAGAGGTTACATTTGCAGTTACAGTGACTCAACCTAATGATATTACATTTAGCTCAAGTCAAACGGCATCATCAATTACGGTTTCATCTACAGGTGGTACGGGTAATAGAACGTATGAATTATTTAGAGATACGGCATCACCATATAATGTGGGTGAGGGTACATTACAAGCAACAAGTGCATCAACAGCATCGGGCGTAAATGCGGTATTCTCAGGTTTAGCTGCGGGTTACTATTGGGTTCGAGCAACTGACGCTAATAGCTGTACTAAAAACTCAGGATTATTTACACTATAAACTAATTATAATTTAATTTTTTTATTTACCAATCCTATTTTTATGTATTTATAAACATAATGGGTATAATTTTTAAAAATGGTTTTTTTACTGGAAGGGTTACAGGACTTGCGCCAACGTTTACACCAACGGTAACCCCAACATCGACAGTTACACCAACGGTAACTCCCACAAATACACAAACACCCACACCAACGGTTACTCAAACATTAGATTGTATAGTTGGGGCGACATTTACCGAAATTTTTGAAGCACCTTCACCAACACCCACACCAACGAATACCGTTACTCCAACAAATAGTGTCACACCTTCAATAACTCCAACAAATACTGTTACCCCAACAAATACTGTTACCCCAACAAATACCGTTACACCAACAAATACCGTTACCCCAACAAATACAATAGCGCCTACTATTACCCCAACAAGAACAATTACACCAACACCATCTATTACAGCAACAATCACACCAACCAATACGGTAACACCAACAAGAACAATTACACCAACACCATCTATTACAGCAACAATCACACCAACAATCACACCAACCAATACGGTAACACCAACGAATACCATCACGCCAACACCATCTATTACAGCAACAATCACACCAACCAATACGGTAACACCAACAAGAACAATTACACCAACACCATCTATTACAGCAACAATCACACCAACAAATACAATTACACCAACAAATACAATTACACCAACTAGAACGGTCACACCAACAATTACACCAAGTACAGTCATAACATATAATGCAGGTTTATTTAAAACAACATATGCGGGATACTTTGCAGATAGTGTTAGTTTTTTTGCAACGGCCACACCTACCGCTTATGGGGCTAATCCCGCAACGTCGGTACAAACTACCGCTATTACCGAACCTAATACGGACGATGGTTCTGACTTTAGTGTTCAATGGTTAGGATATTTTAAGCCGACCACCACTGAAACATATACATTTTTTACGAACTCTGATGATGCTTCGTATATGTGGATTGGTGCAAATGCGTTGTCGGGATTCTCAACCGGAAACGCAACTGTAAATAATGGTGGATTACATGGTAATGTTGAAACAAGTGGTACGGCGGCATTAACAGCAGGAATATATTATCCAATTAGAATGCAATTTGGTGAACGAGGTGGTGGTGATTTGTTTGGTTTCAACTACTCAACCGCAACTATAACAAAAACAACAAATGTAACAGGTTTAGTTTTTTACAATTCCGCAACAAATGGATTTTAAAAAATAAGATTTTTATTCTTACATTTTATTTATTTAAATAAAATTTTTGTGTATTTATATAAAGACCTATATAGGTCAAATTAAATGTGATATATATCACAAGATTTTACATAAAATAGAACCATATATATGGCACAAATCATAAGACTGCGTAGGAGTAGTCTATCTGGTCAAAAACCAACCAATTCAAATCTTGAATTAGGTGAATTAGCGTTAAACACAACTGACGGTAAAGTTTTTATGGCCATTTCGGGTTCAGGTGGTCCATCAATACAAGAATTACTTGTTACAAACGCGTCCAATACTGGTTCTATAAATCTTAGTGGTTCTATTAATTTAATTGGTGGTCAATCCGTTTCAGGTTCATTAGATATAACAGGTTCCTTAATTATTAATGGAACATCATATACCGCTGCAACATCAGGAACTGCGGGTACCGCAGGCACAGCGGGTAGTTCAGGTACATCAGCAACTTCGGGTTTAAGCGGGGTTAATGGCACATCTGGTTCAAGCGGTTCTGGTGGTAGCTCAGGTACATCTGCGACTTCGGGTTTAAGTGGTGTCAATGGAACCTCAGGTTCAAGCGGTTCTTCGGGTAGCTCAGGCTCTTCAGGCTCTAGCGGTTCATCAGGAACAAGTGGCACTAATGGTACTGCGGGTAGCGGAGGAACATCAGGTTCAAGTGGTACAATGGGAACGGCAGGTTCGGGTGGTACTTCGGGAAGTAGCGGTACTATGGGTACAGGTGGAACATCAGGTTCTTCAGGCTCAAGTGGAACTGCAGGTTCTGGTGGTTCATCGGGGTCCTCGGGAAGCTCAGGTTCTTCAGGAACTATGGGAACCGCAGGTTCAGGCGGTACATCAGGTACTATGGGTACGGCAGGAAGTGGTGGAACAAGTGGTTCATCGGGTTCTAGTGGTTCAAGTGGTTCTTCAGGAACAATGGGAACCGCAGGTTCAGGTGGTAGCTCGGGTTCTTCAGGAACAATGGGAACTGCAGGCTCAGGTGGTACATCAGGAACGATGGGAACCGCAGGTTCGGGAGGCACTTCAGGTACTAATGGTACTGCCGGTAGCGGTGGTTCATCGGGTAGCGGAGGTAGTTCGGGTTCTTCAGGTTCATCAGGAACAATGGGAACCGCAGGTTCGGGTGGAACATCAGGAACCAATGGTACCGCAGGTTCAGGTGGTAGTTCAGGAACCATGGGTACTGCCGGTTCGGGGGGTTCATCAGGAACATCAGGTAGTTCAGGAAGTAGCGGAACTATGGGTACTGCCGGTAGTGGTGGAACATCAGGAACAAATGGTACAGCGGGTAGTGGAGGTACTAATGGTACCGCAGGTACAGCGGGTAGTGGAGGAACGAGTGGTACTAATGGCACCGCAGGTAGTGGTGGGACATCAGGTACAATGGGAACCGCAGGTTCAGGCGGTACTTCGGGTACTAACGGAACAGCAGGTAGTGGTGGAACTTCGGGAACGAATGGTACGGCAGGTACAGGTGGTAGTTCAGGTTCGAGTGGTTTGTTATCACTAACAGGAACAACCGATAATGGTTTAATCACATTAAACGGTTCAGCACCTAACGCCACAGTTGAAAGTAATTTAAGATTTGATGGTTCTACTTTAAGTTTAACAGGTAGTCAGATTGTTAGTGGTGATGTTATTATTCAAGGTAACTTAACCGCTCAACAATTGATAATCAGTTCTTCTGTCACATACATGACCGAAAGTTTTGCTTCAGGTTCACACAACTTGGGTAATTCATTGGATGACATTCATAAATTTACGGGTTCTGTATTAATCACAGGTAGTTTTTCATTACCATATGGTGCAAGTACCGCTGCGGCGGGAACACCCGCAACGGGTTCACTATTCTACAATACAACAGACACCAACGTTTATCGTTATAATGGTTCAACTTGGTTAAGTGCCGCAGGAACATCGGGTTCAAGTGGTTCAGGAGGTACTTCAGGTACCAATGGAACTGCTGGTAGCGGTGGAACGTCAGGAACTAATGGAACTGCGGGTAGTGGTGGTACATCAGGTACAAATGGAACAGCAGGTTCAGGAGGAACATCTGGCACTAACGGCACCGCCGGTAGTGGTGGAACATCGGGTACAAATGGTACAGCGGGTTCTGGTGGTTCTTCAGGTTCAAGTGGCTCGAGTGGTTCGGGTGGAACATCGGGTTCAAGTGGCTCATCGGGAAGTAGTGGTACCATGGGTACGGCAGGAACGGGTGGTACATCAGGAACAAATGGAACAGCAGGCTCAGGAGGCACTTCGGGTACTAATGGAACTGCCGGTAGTGGTGGTACATCGGGAACTAACGGAACCGCAGGTTCGGGAGGTTCATCAGGAAGTAGTGGAAGTTCGGGAAGTAGTGGTTCAGGAGGCACATCAGGTACTAATGGAACTGCCGGTAGCGGTGGAACGTCAGGAACTAATGGAACTGCGGGTAGTGGTGGTACATCAGGTTCATCAGGAAGTTCGGGGTCATCTGGAAGCGGTGGAACCATGGGAACCGCAGGTTCAGGTGGAACATCGGGAACTAATGGAACTGCAGGTAGTGGAGGAACTTCGGGAACTAACGGCACTGCCGGTTCAGGTGGAACATCAGGTTCATCAGGAAGTAGCGGAAGTTCAGGAACTATGGGAACAGCCGGTTCAGGTGGAACATCGGGTAGCTCAGGTTCATCAGGAACTATGGGTACAGGAGGTAGTTCAGGTTCTAGTGGTTCATCAGGAACTATGGGAACCGCAGGTTCAGGCGGAACATCAGGAACCAACGGTACTGCAGGTTCGGGTGGAACATCAGGCACTAATGGTACCGCAGGTTCGGGTGGTAGTTCAGGAAGTGGTGGTAGTTCGGGTTCAGGTGGAACGTCAGGTACCAATGGAACTGCTGGTAGTGGAGGTACAAGTGGTACCAACGGTACTGCGGGAAGTGGTGGTAGTTCGGGTTCGAGTGGTTCTTCAGGAAGCTCAGGTTCTAGTGGTTCTTCAGGAACCATGGGAACTGCAGGTTCGGGTGGTAGTTCGGGCTCAAGTGGATTGTTATCACTAACAGGAACAACTAATAATGGTATTATAACATTAAATGGCTCTGCTCCAAATGCGACTGTTCAATCTAATTTAAGATTTGATGGTTCGACTTTGAGTCTTACGGGTAGTCAGACCGTTAGTGGTGATATGGTGGTTCAAGGTAACTTAACTGCAAAACAATTAATTATTAGTTCTTCAGTCACTTATTTAACGGAATCTTTTGCTTCAGGTAGCCATAATTTTGGAAATAGTTTAGACGATACGCATAATTTTACAGGTTCAGTAAATATTAGTAGTTCATTAAAATTAATAGGTAGCCAAGTAATAACTGGTTCATTAATGGTTAGTTATGGTGTTGGTAATATTGATACGGGTCTAATTGCAGAAAATAGTGATTTGTTATTAACAAGTGGTAGTAACATATATGTACAAAATGGTGGTATTGTTAGCGCTAGTCAAATATGGGGTGATGGTAGTCATTTAATTAACATACCAATAAGCGGTGTTAGTTCGTTAGATACAACAAGAATTTCAGATGGTGGGGCCGTAGCGTCAATATCAAATAGTGATGGTCTAAGGATTAACACAAATACGGAGGTTACGGGTTCACTAAAAATAACAGGTTCCTTAATTATTAATGGAACATCATATACGGCGGCGACGTCAGGTACAAGTGGTACAGCGGGTACTGCGGGGTCAAGTGGCTCTTCAGGTTCAGGTGGAACATCGGGTACAAATGGAACCGCAGGTTCGGGAGGTACTTCGGGTACAAATGGCACAGCGGGTAGCGGAGGCTCAAGCGGTTCTTCAGGAACTATGGGAACCGCAGGTTCAGGTGGTAGCTCGGGTTCTTCAGGAACTATGGGAACCGCAGGTTCAGGTGGAACATCGGGTTCTAGTGGTACTATGGGAACGGGGGGCTCCTCAGGTAGTTCAGGAAGTAGCGGAACTATGGGTACAGGTGGTAGTTCGGGTTCTAGTGGTTCTTCAGGAACTATGGGAACCGCAGGTTCAGGCGGAACGTCAGGAACTAATGGAACTGCCGGTAGTGGAGGTACATCGGGTACTAATGGAACAGCAGGCTCAGGAGGAACAAGTGGTACTAATGGCACCGCGGGTAGTGGTGGAACATCAGGTACTAACGGAACTGCCGGTAGCGGTGGAACTAACGGAACGGCAGGTAGTGGTGGAACTTCAGGTTCAAGCGGTTCTTCGGGAACTGCCGGTACGGGTGGTAGTTCGGGGTCTAGTGGTTCTTCAGGAACTATGGGAACCGCAGGTTCAGGTGGAACATCTGGAACTAATGGAACTGCAGGTAGTGGAGGCACATCTGGAACAAACGGAACTGCGGGAAGTGGGGGCACATCAGGTAGCTCAGGCTCTTCAGGTTCATCAGGAACAAGTGGCACAAATGGTACGGCAGGTAGTGGTGGAACTTCAGGTTCAAGCGGCTCTTCAGGAAGTGGTGGTTCTTCAGGAACATCGGTATCTGTTTCAGGTATTCAAAATAGAATAGTCAAATTTGAATCCACAACAGGTATAACCAACTCAAATATTACAGATGATGGTACAAACATCACATTAAACGGAAATACAACCGTAACAGGTTCAATGGTTATTACGGGCAACTTAACGGCACAGCAATTTATTGTTAGTTCGTCAGTAACTTATATGACCGAAAGTTTTGCTTCGGGTTCACATGTTTTTGGTAATAGTATTGATGATACCCATCAATTTACGGGCTCTATTACTGTTACGGGTAGCTTAGGTATACCATTTGGCGCATCAACAAGTGCTGCGGGTTCACCATCAACGGGTTCGTTATTTTATAATACTACCGACACAAACGTATATAGATATACAGGTACATCTTGGTTATCCGCTGCAGGAACGTCAGGTTCAGGTGGCACATCGGGTACCGCGGGCACAGCAGGTAGTGGAGGTTCTTCAGGAACATCTGCAACTTCAGGTTTAAGTGGCGTTAACGGAACATCTGGTTCAAGCGGAACGTCAGGCACCAACGGTACAACAGGTACCGCAGGTTCAGGTGGTTCTTCAGGTAGTGGTGGAACTTCAGGTACCAATGGAACTGCAGGTTCAGGAGGTTCATCAGGTTCTTCAGGAACTATGGGAACCGCAGGTTCGGGAGGTACGTCGGGTACTATGGGAACCGCAGGTTCAGGTGGTAGCTCAGGAAGTAGTGGTAGTTCGGGTTCAGGTGGTAGTTCAGGAACAATGGGTACCGCCGGTTCGGGTGGTAGTTCGGGAACAATGGGAACCGCAGGTTCAGGTGGTACATCAGGTACAAACGGAACGGCGGGAACAGGTGGTAGTTCAGGTTCTTCAGGAAGTGGTGGTACTTCGGGTTCAGGTGGAACATCGGGCTCTTCGGGAACGATGGGTACGGGTGGTACATCTGGTTCAAGTGGTTCTTCAGGAACTGCGGGTAGCGGTGGAACTTCAGGTTCTTCGGGTAGTTCGGGCTCTTCAGGAACTATGGGAACTGCAGGCTCAGGTGGTACATCAGGAACGATGGGAACCGCAGGTTCAGGTGGTAGTTCAGGTTCATCAGGAACTATGGGAACCGCAGGTTCAAGTGGTTCTTCGGGAAGTACAGGTACCGCAGGTTCAGGTGGTAGTTCGGGTACGTCTGCAACATCAGGTTTAAGTGGTGTTAATGGAACATCAGGTTCAAGTGGAACATCAGGTACTAACGGTACAACAGGTACTGCGGGTTCAGGGGGTTCTTCAGGAAGTTCAGGTTCATCAGGTACGGCGGGTACTGCAGGCACTGCGGGTAGTGGTGGTTCAAGTGGTAGTTCAGGTTCATCGGGAAGTAGTGGTAGTTCAGGTTCAGGTGGAACATCAGGCACTAATGGTACTGCCGGTTCAGGTGGTAGCTCAGGTTCTTCAGGAACAATGGGAACCGCAGGTTCGGGTGGTAGCTCAGGAAGTAGTGGTAGTTCGGGTTCGTCAGGTTCTAGTGGATTATTGTCATTAACGGGAACAACTAATAATGGTGTAATTACATTAAATGGTACCGCACCAAACGCGACTGTTCAATCTAATTTAAGATTTGATGGTTCAACATTAAGTGTAACGGGTAGCCAATTGGTTACAGGTGACATGGTTGTTCAAGGTAACTTAACCGCAAAACAATTAATTATTAGTTCTTCGGTTACTTATATGACCGAAAGTTTTGCTTCAGGTAGTCATAATTTAGGTGATTCGTTAGATGATATTCATAAATTTACAGGTTCAGTATTAATCACAGGTAGTTTCTCATTACCATACGGGGCTTCAACAAATTCTGCGGGTACAACAGTAACTGGTTCATTATTTTACAACACAACAGATAAAAATGTTTATAGATTTGATGGTTCAACTTGGTTAGTGGCTGCGGGTTCTTCAGGAACAAGTGGCTCAGGTGGAACATCAGGAACTAATGGTACTGCGGGCAGTGGTGGAACAAACGGAACAGCAGGTAGTGGGGGTACATCAGGTACAAATGGTACGGCAGGAAGTGGAGGAACATCAGGCACAAATGGTACAGCAGGAAGTGGTGGAACTAATGGAACAGCAGGCTCAGGAGGTACTTCGGGTACTAATGGAACCGCAGGTTCAGGTGGAACATCAGGAACCAATGGAACCGCAGGTTCAGGAGGCTCTTCAGGAAGCTCAGGTTCAAGTGGAACAATGGGAACTGCGGGCTCAGGAGGTACTTCGGGTACTAATGGAACTGCAGGTAGTGGGGGAACATCGGGAACTAATGGTACTGCGGGTAGTGGTGGAACAAACGGAACAGCGGGTAGCGGAGGTACATCAGGAACTAACGGTACGGCTGGAAGTGGAGGTACTAATGGTACTGCGGGAAGTGGTGGAACATCAGGTTCATCGGGAAGTAGCGGTTCTTCAGGAACAATGGGAACCGCAGGTTCAGGTGGTACATCTGGCTCAAGTGGGTCTTCAGGTTCATCGGGAACAGGTGGAAGTTCAGGCTCTAGTGGTAGTTCAGGAACAATGGGAACAGCAGGTTCGGGTGGAACATCAGGAACCAATGGAACTGCAGGTAGCGGTGGAACATCGGGGACTAACGGTACTGCCGGTTCAGGTGGGTCATCTGGTAGTGGAGGTAGTTCGGGTTCATCAGGAACAATGGGAACCGCAGGTTCGGGTGGAACATCGGGTTCTAGTGGTACTATGGGAACAGGTGGTTCTTCAGGTAGTTCAGGTTCAAGTGGAACTATGGGAACTGCAGGTTCGGGAGGTACATCAGGAACAATGGGAACCGCAGGTTCAGGTGGAACATCGGGTACAAATGGAACTGCAGGTTCAGGTGGTACGTCAGGTACAAACGGAACAGCAGGTAGTGGAGGTTCATCGGGAAGTAGTGGTTCTTCAGGAAGCTCGGGTAGTAGCGGTTCTTCAGGTTCTGGTGGTACTTCAGGCTCATCAGGTAGTTCGGGGTCAAGCGGTTTATTATCATTAACAGGAACTACGGATAATGGCCTTATTACATTAAATGGTTCAGCACCTAATGCTACAGTTGAAAATAATTTAACTTTTGATGGTACCAAATTATCAGTAACCGGTAGTGGTTTATTTACGGGTGATTTAGTTATTCAGGGTAACTTGACTGCAAAACAATTAATAATATCATCATCGGTAACTTATCTAACGGAATCATTTGCTTCGGGTTCACATAATTTTGGCAATAGTTTAGACGATACGCATAATTTTACGGGTAGTGTATATATTACAGGTTCCTTAGGAATAAACAATTCAATATTATTAAATCAAAATAATATTGGATTATCTTCAGGTACACAAACAATATCATCAAATATTATTGGCTCATATACATCAGCATTTTACAATTATACATTAGCTTCAGGTTCAAACGCAAGAGCGGGTCAAGTATTTAGTGTTTGGAATGGTAGTACCATATCATTTACTGATAATTCAACAACCGACATCGGAAATACAGGCAATGTTGCATTAACTGCTTCATTAAGTGCGGGAAATGTTGTATTATCAACAGTATTACCTACAAGTGGTTGGACAATAAAAACTTTTGTGAATCTATTGTAATTTAATATTTTAATGATATTTATAGTTTAATAACCCTCACTTTAGGGATAGTGAACTAAAGTATTGAAATGGCAAATGAATTCGTAGCTCGCAATGGTATCATTGCACAAAATAACTCCATTGTAAGTGGTTCCCTAACCGTATCAGGTTCATTAGGGTTAACAGGTTCACTAACGATACCAAATTATACATCAAGTCCTGCGGGTTCATATCCTTCAGGTTCGTTATATTTTAATACGACTGACAAAAACGTATATAGATATGATGGTGCGTCTTGGTTAAGTGGTGCGGGTTCATCAGGTTCAAGCGGAAGTTCAGGTTCTTCAGGGTCAAGTGGCTCAGGAGGTACAAGTGGTACAAATGGTACTGCAGGAAGTGGGGGCACATCAGGTACAAACGGAACCGCAGGTTCAGGTGGTACTTCGGGTACAAATGGTACAGCAGGTAGCGGTGGTTCTTCAGGAAGTGGAGGTACAAGTGGTTCTTCAGGTACAATGGGTACAGGCGGAACATCAGGCTCAAGCGGTTCATCAGGAACGGCCGGTACGGGTGGTTCATCTGGTTCATCGGGAAGTTCAGGTTCGTCAGGAACGATGGGTACCGCCGGTAGTGGTGGAACATCGGGAACTAACGGTACTGCCGGTAGTGGTGGAACGTCAGGTTCATCAGGTTCTTCGGGAAGTGGTGGTACCTCAGGTACAAATGGAAGTACCGGTACGGGTGGAACATCAGGTTCATCGGGTTCTTCAGGAAGCACAGGTACTGCAGGTAGTGGGGGTTCTTCGGGAACATCGGCAACTTCAGGTTTAAGTGGTGTTAATGGAACATCAGGTTCAAGTGGTACGTCAGGAACTAATGGAAGCACAGGTACCGCAGGTTCAAGTGGTTCTTCAGGAAGTAGTGCCACTGCGGGTACTGCGGGTTCGGGAGGAAGTAGCGGCACAGCAGGTACTGCGGGTACTGCCGGTTCAGGTGGAACGTCAGGTTCAAGTGGTTCGTCAGGAAGTAGCGGTACTATGGGAACCGCAGGTTCAGGTGGTACATCGGGAACAAATGGAACAGCAGGCACTGGAGGTTCTTCAGGTTCAAGCGGTTCATCAGGAAGTAGTGGCACTGCAGGTACTGCGGGCACAGCTGGTAGTGGTGGAACTTCGGGAACAAATGGTACAGCAGGAACGGGAGGTAGCTCAGGTTCAAGTGGTAGTTCGGGGTCATCAGGAAGCTCGGGTTCGAGTGGTACTATGGGTACCGCAGGTTCAGGAGGTACTTCGGGTACTAATGGAACAGCAGGTACGGGTGGTAGCTCAGGTTCTTCAGGGACATCGGTATCGGTTTCAGGTGTACAAAACACAATTGTTAAATTTGCATCTACCACGGGAATAACAAATTCTAATATTACTGATGATGGAACTAATATCCGTTTGAATGGTAATACCACAGTTACGGGTTCGTTGGTGGTTACTGGATTTTTAACTGCACAACAATATATTGTAAGTTCATCGGTAATGTATTTAACGCAATCATTTGCGTCAGGTTCACACGTATTTGGTAATAGTTCAGATGATACACATCAATTTACTGGTTCTGTTTCAGCTACAGGTAATATAACATCAAATGGTAATTTAATTTCAAATCAGAGTGTAGGTGATGAAGGTGGTGAGATACAATTGGCAAAACCTCAAACTAACTCAACAATTTCAGGTACAAATGTTATAATTGACATTTGGCAAAATAGATTAAGATTTTTTGAAGGAGGTGGTACCTCAAGAGGTGCTTTTCTTGATATATCAACGTTATCTGCGGGTGTTGGTACTAATTTAATAACGGCAAATACTTCAGGTTCTTCAGGAAGCTCAGGTTCTTCCGGTTCAAGTGGAACATCGGGAACTAATGGCACCGCAGGTTCAGGTGGTACTTCGGGTACAAATGGCACTGCCGGTACAGGTGGTAGTTCAGGTTCTAGTGGTTCGTCTGGTTCGAGTGGTTCATCGGGTTCAAGTGGTAGTGGTGGTACATCAGGAACCAATGGTAGCACAGGTTCAGGTGGTACTTCGGGTACAAATGGAACCGCGGGCACCGGTGGCTCATCAGGGTCTTCAGGAACAATGGGAACCGGTGGTTCGTCGGGTTCTTCGGGTAGTTCAGGAACAATGGGTACTGCAGGTTCAGGTGGTACGTCAGGTACAAATGGAACTGCAGGTTCGGGTGGTAGTTCGGGAACAATGGGAACCGCAGGTTCGGGTGGTACATCTGGAACTAACGGAACCGCAGGTTCGGGAGGTACATCAGGAAGTAGTGGTAGTTCGGGTTCTTCAGGAACCATGGGTACTGCAGGCTCTGGTGGTACGTCAGGAACTAATGGAACTGCCGGTAGTGGTGGAACATCAGGTTCTTCAGGAAGTTCAGGCTCATCGGGAAGTAGTGGCACAATGGGTACCGCCGGTAGCGGTGGTACTTCAGGTACCAATGGAACGGCAGGAAGTGGTGGAACATCGGGAACTAATGGAACCGCAGGTTCAGGTGGAACGTCAGGTTCTTCAGGCTCAAGTGGGTCTTCAGGAACAATGGGAACCGCAGGTTCAGGTGGAACGGCAGGTAGCTCAGGTTCTTCAGGTACTATGGGAACAGGAGGTAGCTCAGGTTCAAGTGGTAGTTCAGGAACAATGGGAACCGCAGGTTCGGGTGGTAGCTCAGGCTCAAGTGGTTCTTCAGGAACTGCAGGTACGGCAGGTACTGCCGGTAGTGGAGGAACTAACGGTACTGCAGGAAGTGGCGGAACATCAGGTTCTTCGGGAACAATGGGTACCGCCGGTTCAGGTGGTTCTTCAGGAAGTAGTGGTACTATGGGAACTGCAGGTTCGGGTGGAACGTCAGGTTCATCGGGTTCTTCAGGGTCAAGTGGTTTATTATCATTAACAGGAACAACTGATAATGGTATAATTACGTTAAATGGCTCAGCACCAAATGGTACGGTTGAAACTAATTTAAGATTTGATGGTACAACTTTAAGCGTAACGGGTAGTCAATTAGTGACCGGTGACATGGTTGTTCAAGGTAATCTTACCGCAAAACAATTAATCATCTCGTCGTCAGTAACATATTTAACGGAGTCATTTGCATCGGGTAGTCATAAGTTTGGAGATACTTTAGATGATACACATCAATTTACAGGTTCGGTTAATATTACCGGTTCCTTAGTAATCAACGGAACTTCATACACCGCAGCAACATCAGGAACAAGTGGTTCAGGAGGTACTTCAGGTACTAACGGAACAGCAGGTAGTGGTGGAACATCAGGTACTAATGGTACTGCAGGTAGTGGTGGTAGTTCAGGTTCATCAGGAAGTAGCGCAACCGCCGGTAGTGGTGGAACATCAGGAACTAATGGTACTGCAGGAACAGCAGGTAGCGGTGGTTCTTCAGGAAGTAGTGGCGCAACAGGTTCATCTGGAGCTACAGGTTCGTCAGGTAGTGGTGGAACTTCAGGTTCATCAGGTACAATGGGTACCGGTGGAACGTCGGGTAGTTCGGGGTCTTCGGGAACTAGTGGTTCAACAGGAACTGCAGGCTCAGGTGGAACATCAGGAACTAATGGAACTGCGGGTTCAGGAGGAACAAATGGTACCGCAGGTTCAGGAGGTTCTTCAGGAAGTAGCGGTACTATGGGTACTGCAGGTACTGGTGGTAGTTCAGGTTCATCGGGTTCTTCGGGAACAATGGGAACGGGTGGAACATCAGGTACTAATGGGAGTACAGGTACTGCAGGAACTAGTGGTTCTTCGGGAAGTACGGGTACAGCAGGTAGTGGAGGTTCTTCAGGAACATCCGCAACTTCAGGATTAAGTGGAGTTAATGGTACATCGGGTTCAAGTGGCACATCTGGCACCAATGGAAGTACAGGTACTGCGGGTTCTACAGGTACCGCGGGTTCAAGTGGTTCTTCAGGTTCTTCGGGTAGTACGGGTTCAAGTGGTACTATGGGAACGGCAGGTTCGGGTGGTACTTCGGGAACTAATGGAACAGCAGGTTCGGGTGGAACTTCGGGAACTATGGGTACTGCAGGTAGTGGCGGTTCATCAGGAAGTAGTGGTACTATGGGTACTGCGGGTACTGGTGGTAGTTCAGGTTCAAGCGGCTCATCGGGCTCATCGGGAACTATGGGAACCGCGGGTTCGGGTGGAACATCGGGCACTAATGGAACAGCAGGTAGTGGTGGTAGCTCAGGTTCTTCAGGAACTTCGGTATCAGTTTCAGGTACTCAAAATACAATTGTTAAATTCGCATCGGCAACAGGAATTACAAATTCTAATATTACTGACGATGGTACAAATATTAGATTAAATGGTAACACAACCGTAACGGGTTCGTTGGTTATTACAGGAAATTTAACCGCACAACAATTTATTGTTAGCTCATCTGTTACATATCTAACTCAAAGTTTTGCATCAGGCTCCTCAATATTTGGTAATAGTATTGATGACACTCACAATTTTACGGGTTCTGTTAACATATCGGGAAGTCAAAATATTAATGGTACATTATCAGTTGCTGTTGGTGGCATAACAGAATTTCAAGTTTTACAAGGTGGAATTACCGCTGGTAATGTATTAACGGATATACATAATGTAACGGGGGCACTAAGAGTAACAGGTAGCTTAGGTATACCATTTGGTGCATCAACAAGTGCTGCGGGTATACCTGCAACAGGTTCATTGTTCTATAACACAACTGATACCAACATTTATAGATATACAGGTGCGTCATGGTTACCTGCAGCGGGTACGTCGGGTTCAGGTGGCACTTCAGGAACTAACGGAACCGCAGGTACTGGCGGTAGTTCAGGCTCAAGTGGTTCTTCAGGAACTATGGGAACTGCAGGTTCGGGAGGTACTTCGGGGACAAATGGAACTGCAGGTAGTGGAGGCACAAGTGGTACTAATGGTACAGCAGGAAGTGGTGGAACATCGGGCTCATCGGGAAGTTCGGGCTCATCGGGTTCAAGTGGAACAATGGGAACCGCAGGTTCAGGTGGTACATCGGGTTCTTCGGGAACAATGGGTACCGCAGGTTCAGGGGGTACTTCAGGTACGAACGGTACTGCAGGTTCGGGTGGCAGTTCAGGTTCTGGTGGTTCATCAGGAACTATGGGAACGGCAGGTTCAGGCGGAACATCAGGTTCTTCAGGAACATCAGGTTCTTCAGGAAGTACAGGTACTGCAGGTAGCGGAGGAACATCAGGTTCAAGTGGTACAATGGGTACTGCAGGTTCGGGAGGTACTTCAGGTTCAAGTGGTACAATGGGTACCGCAGGTACTGGTGGTAGTTCGGGTTCTAGTGGTTCTTCGGGAACTATGGGAACAGCTGGTAGCGGTGGTACATCAGGAACAATGGGAACTGCGGGTTCGGGAGGAACTTCAGGTTCTTCAGGTACATCAGGAAGTAGTGGCACCATGGGTACCGCCGGTTCGGGAGGTACTTCAGGTACCAATGGAACGGCAGGTTCGGGAGGTTCTTCGGGAAGTAGTGGTACTATGGGCACTGCAGGTACTGGTGGTAGTTCGGGTTCTAGTGGTTCTTCAGGAACTATGGGAACTGCAGGTTCAGGTGGAACATCGGGTTCTTCAGGAAGTAGTGGTGCGACGGGTTCATCAGGAGCCACAGGCTCATCTGGTTCTAGTGGTTCTTCAGGTAGCTCAGGTAGCACAGGTACAGCAGGTAGTGGTGGTTCTTCTGGAACATCGGTATCTGTTTCAGGTACTAACAATACATTAGTTAAATTTACATCGGCATCAACAGTTGGTAATTCAAACATCATTGACGATGGTACAAATATTCGTTTAAACGGTAATACTACGGTTACAGGTTCAGTAGTTATAACAGGTAACTTAACTGCACAACAATTTATTGTTAGTTCTTCTGTTACTTACTTAACTCAAAGTTTTTCTTCAGGTTCTTCAGTATTTGGTAATAGTATTGATGATACACATCAATTTACGGGGTCGTTACAAGTTTCAGGGAGTCAAAGTATAAATGGTACTTTATCTGTCGCTGTTGGCGGTTTAACAGAATTCCAAGTTTTACAAGGTGGAGTTACGTTGGGTAATTTAACTGGTGATATTCATAATGTTACTGGTGCGTTAAGAGTTACAGGTAGTTTAAGTATACCATTTGGAGCTTCAACAGCATCTGCAGGAACAACAATTACAGGCTCATTATTCTATAATACAACAGATACCAACATTTACCGATACACAGGAGCTTCTTGGTTATCAGCGGCAGGAACGGCAGGAACTGCGGGTAGTGGTGGAACATCAGGAACTAACGGAACCGCAGGCTCAGGTGGAACCAATGGAACAGCGGGTAGTGGTGGAATATCAGGAACTAACGGAACCGCAGGTTCGGGTGGTAGCTCAGGTTCTTCAGGAACCATGGGAACCGCAGGTACAGGTGGTAGTTCAGGTTCTAGTGGTTCATCAGGAACAATGGGAAGTGCAGGTTCGGGTGGTACTTCAGGAACCAATGGAACTGCGGGTAGTGGTGGAACAAATGGTACGGCGGGTAGTGGTGGTAGTTCAGGTTCTTCGGGAACTATGGGAACCGCAGGTTCGGGTGGAACATCGGGTTCTTCGGGAACTATGGGAACCGCAGGTACAGGTGGTAGTTCAGGTTCAAGTGGCTCATCGGGAAGTAGCGGTACCATGGGAACCGCAGGTTCGGGAGGAACATCAGGAACCAATGGAACTGCGGGTAGTGGTGGAACAGCAGGTTCTTCAGGAACAATGGGAACAGCGGGTAGTGGTGGAACATCGGGTTCTTCGGGAACTATGGGAACCGCAGGTACAGGTGGTAGTTCAGGTTCAAGTGGAAGTACAGGAACCGCAGGTTCAAGTGGTACATCGGCACCAGGTTTAACATCAGGTAGTTCAGGCTCTTCGGGTAGTGGGGGAACATCAGGTTTAAGTGGTGTTAATGGCACATCAGGTTCTTCAGGAACCGCAGGTTCATCGGGTACATCCCCAACATTTAATACTGGGTCTTACGCAACAACAGGTTCAAACGCATTCTATGGTAATCAAAGCATTAGTGGTACACTTTTTCTAACGGGTTCTATAATTCCACAGGGTAATTTTATACATGATTTAGGCTCTGCAACAAATTCCTTTAGAGATTTATATATTTCAACTGGTTCTATTAGATTCCACAATCCAGATGGTACTGAACAAGGTAGAATTACGGTTGATAGAAGCAGTGGTGACATTTCATTATTAAAAACTGCAGGTTTAACAAATGAACAAAAAGCAACAATTAGTCAAGGAAATATTAATCCTGATTTTTTAACTGCAGTATCGGCATCAAATTTATTTGTTCAAAATAAAATAGTAATGCCTGTTGGAGGAACGGTAAATGGTATAAATTTAACCGCATTTAGTTCATCTATTTCAAGTAAAGTTGGACAATCACTAAATACAACAGATAATGTTCAGTTTAATACAATTACTGCAAATCAGTTTAATATAACCACCGTTTCTTCTTCTGTGTTATTTACAAGCGGTTCAACAAAATTTGGTGATACAATAGATGATACACATAGATTCACGGGTTCATTAAATATTACAGGTTCACTAAACATAAATGGTACCTCATATACTGCGGCAACATCAGGAACATCGGGCTCTGGTGGAACATCAGGCACCAATGGTACTGCAGGTACAGGTGGTAGCTCAGGAAGTAGTGGTTCATCAGGAAGTAGTGGTGCAACAGGTTCTTCGGGGGCTACAGGTTCATCTGGTTCTAGTGGT